>Ga0272441_10001564_pt1 | contig 48632 bp, 52 predicted proteins | sample SSMProp6N_FD_193582 | JGI IMG/M metagenome (GOLD analysis project Ga0272441, IMG submission 193582) | Marine sediment archaeal communities from Little Sippewissett salt marsh, Falmouth, MA, United States - SSM-Prop-6N | ecosystem: Environmental > Aquatic > Marine > Wetlands > Sediment ... | reverse complement strand
GGTTATGATATTCAGGAACCAAGCAGGGAAGTTAAAAAGATCGTGAACCAGTATTGTACGGATTATGTCACGTTCATTGATGGGTATGTGGATGACTTTGGCATGATAAAACTCAATCTCAATTCACCCGATGCGAATGGAAATGGGATCGATGATGTGTGCGAAAAATCACAATCGGTGAACATTTCGATTACGGGGAACTGGTACAGCTGCGATCACGACAGTGGGGGTATCTCGGGGAGTGTATACAGGAGTGCGGATTCGCAATACGGCAGTTACACACTTGTTATTACAGACACGGATGCGGGGGCCGTGCCCCTGTCGGGCTGCTATTATGTCCTCACGTTGGCAGGTACCGTAACATACGCGCCGGTGGATAAGACCGTCTCGATTACCTATACGGTGACATCGAATACGCAAGACTCCAGCGAAACCCTGAACAGCACGTATGAGATCGTCAATGAAAACACCGTAACGGTTGCCGGGGCGGTGGTGAGCGGCGTTACGTTTCCAACAATGACCTTTACGAGAAACGGCACGTTATATACGGCAGAGGTGACCCTCCCCGGCACCGGTGGAGACCCGGATACCTACTGGCAGGATTACGAAAAGTGGCGATTTGTCATTCAGGACACGAATGATATGGACGGCGACGGCATACCTGATTTTTCGGATGCTACCGACGACACGCAGTACACGATCACCGCCTCGGTAGAAGGCGCACATGGCACCGTCAGTCCCACCCAGGTATCGGTGGACAAAGGGGGAAGTCAGATATTTACGGCAACCCCCGAAACGGGGTACAAAGTTAACGAATGGAAAGTAGCCGGTGTTGTTGTGCAAACGGGGGGGACAAGTTACACGCTTTCGAATATACAAGATGATGCGACGGTTGTCGTCAGCTTCTCACAGCAGGCATCGATTGCCCCGCTGCTGCCGCTGATTCTTAATGATTAGTAATACCTAGGGATATTTGTCATCCACTAGTCAGTCAAAGCAGGGGTGAAACACCCCCTGCTTTTTTCTCATTATCAATTGTTGTCCGTCCGGCAGTGTTGCACACTGCCGGACGGTTGTGATGTTGATCCGGGTGGCGGGCCCGTTTCTGATAGGTCTATTTTACTTCACCGGTATGTTGTAGGATACGTCTACCTGAAGTTCACGATTTGCTCTCTTCACTGTTCCTCTCATATGAATCAATCCGTGAGATTTTTTTACGAGGTCTATAAGAGTGGCTGCCACAACGAAATGGATGAGTACGTCCAAGGTGGGCAGCAATGGTTCTGGTACTGGGAAAAGCTGTTTGAGGCTGCTTTTGATTTTGTAATGAATGCGTGGGGAGATGCGAGGAGTCGTATTTATGCGGTACACTGTGAAAAAACGTATATTTGACATTTTTTTTTCCATGAGTGCTTTAATAATTTTCGCTCCTGTGATACTTTTGGTTGCGTTGCTCATTGGTATTTCCATGGGGAGTCCCGTGTTCTTTCGCCAGGTGCGACCCGGACAATTCGGGGTGCCCTTCCGGATATATAAGTTCCGCACGATGACAGATGAGCGTGATGAAACGGGAGTTCTTCTACCTGATGGAGAACGATTAACGCTGCTCGGAAGGGTTCTGAGGGCAACGTCGCTGGATGAAGTTCCTGCGTTGTTCAATGTCCTGCAAGGCGAAATGAGTTTGGTGGGACCCCGACCGCTGCTCATGCGGTATCTTGATCGTTACACTGCCGAACAGGCGAGGCGTCATGAGGTCAAACCGGGTATTACAGGATGGGCACAGATTAATGGAAGAAACGCCATTACATGGGATGAGAAATTCAGGCACGATGTGTGGTATGTTGACCACTGGTCTCTTCTGTTGGATGTGAAAATTATTGTACTGACAATCTGGAAAGTGATATCCCGCGAAGGCATTAATCAGCCCGGACAGGCCACTATGGAAGAGTTTAAGGCATAATTGATTATTAACATGTGAGATTACATCAGTGAATCAGAAGAAGAAAATACTCGTTTATGGTGGGGGTGGGTTTGCCAGAGAAGTAGCCTGGCTTGTGCAATCCTGCAGCGATGAGCGAAACCAATACAACGTAGAGTGTTTTATTGATGACGATGAAGCTAATCATGGCAAAATCCTCAATGACATTCCAGTAATGGGATTGAATGAAGCGTATGAGCAGTTTCCCGATGCAAAAGTTATAGGTGGTGTCGGAGGACCAAGCACGCGTCAGATTATTATGGATAAAGCTGATCAATTGGGCTTCGATTTCGCAACCATTGTGCATCCGCGAGTTGAAAGATCGCGGTGGATCGAAATCGGAGAGGGTACTGTAATCTGTGCCGGTAATATATTGACCACGAATATTATTTTAGGTCGGCATGTCCAAATAAATCTTGATTGTACAATCGGCCATGATGTTGTTGTAGGTGATTATACAACGCTTGCTCCTGGGGTACATATATCAGGATACGTCCATCTAGGTCAAAGGGTATATGTGGGTACAGGTGCAGCAATTATTAATGGTACTCAGCAAGAACCCATTCTAATTGGGGATGATGCAGTCATAGGTGCTGGTGCGTGTGTGATAAAAGCTGTTCCAGCAGGTATTACAGTTGGGGGTATCCCGGCAAAATCTCTACATTTTAAATAAGATATTCTGTCTCTTTCAGAAAATTTTCTGCTGATATTTTATTATTCAATCAATTTATGGATATTGAAAAGACATGCTTGAAAAAGTAAAGTCTGACAAACGAATCTTTCTCTCCCCTCCGCATATGGGGGGGGAGGAAATGACCTTTATCAAGGAGGCATTCGCGAGCAATTATATCGCCCCGCTGGGGCCACAGGTCGATGCGTTTGAAAACGAATTTTCCGAGGCCGTTGGTATCCCCTACGCCGTTGCGGTAGCAAGTGGTACAGCCGCAATGCATCTAGCCCTCGGGATTTTGGGGGTTGGGGTGGGGGACGAGGTGATTGCCTCGACGCTTACGTTCATCGGGGGTGTAAGCCCCATAACGTTTCAAGGCGCCCACCCGGTATTTATTGATGCCGATCGTTTGTCGTGGAACATGGATCCGGATCTGCTCCAGGAAGAGTTGGACGCGTGCCACAAGAGAGGTAAGCTGCCGAAAGCCGTGATTCCCACGGACCTCTATGGACAGTGTGTGGATCTTGACAGGATTCTTGATATTTGCGAGCCCTATGCTATTCCGGTTATTGTCGATGCGGCTGAGTCCCTTGGAGCGAAATATAAAGGCAGAAGTTCGGGCAGTGGGGGCCGAATGGCCGTCTTTTCCTTCAATGGGAACAAGATAATCACGACATCCGGCGGGGGAATGTTGGTTTCCGATGACAGGGCGTTGATTGATCAGGCTCGGTTCCTCTCACAGCAGGCCCGTGACCCCGTCCCACACTACGAACATTCGCAGATCGGGTTCAATTACCGGATGAGTAATGTCCTGGCAGCCATCGGGCGGGGTCAGCTCAGGGTATTGAATGAGAGGGTACGAAGAAAAAGGGAAATTTTTGAATTTTATAGAGAGAGTCTAGCAGATCTGTCGGGGATAGCATTCATGCCCGAGGCAGAGTACGGAATATCGAATCGATGGTTGACGGTCATGGTAGTTACGCCCGGAGAGTTTGGCACTGACCGGGAAGCCATTCGCCGGGAGTTGGAACGACAAAACATTGAATCACGTCCCGTCTGGAAACCAATGCATTTACAGCCGGTTTTTACGGGGTGCCGGGTACGGGGCGGCAGTGTCAGTGAGGATCTGTTTGAGCGGGGGTTGTGTCTTCCCTCTGGCACGCAGATGACCGAAGAAGACCTGACACGGATAGTCGCACTCATCAAGGGGATGCACCAATGAACCGTTCCCATCGTGTTTACTGTGCTACTCGTTGCACCCTGAAATGTACAGGGAAGAACTGAAACAGAGCGAGCGATAAAAAACATGCGCCATCAACTAAAAAATCCCAAGCTCTATTTGATGATCTTCAGCGACGTGCTGTTGTTTATCCTGGCGCATGTCGCAGCGTACCTTTTCCGTTTTGAATTCTCACTGAACCAAACCTCCATCCATCAGATACAAGCGGTGCTCCTGTGGTTGATTCCCCTGAAACTCGTTGTCTTCTATTTTTTTGGTTTGTACCGGGGGATGTGGCGATACACGAGTATCAGTGATTTATGGAATCTGGCGCAGGCATCGCTTCTGTCAATGCTCCTGGGAATGGCGGTGACCCTCTACTGGTATCGATTTGTCGGTTTTTCACGATCTGTTTTCCTGATGGATGGTGTTCTAACGTTTCTTTTTACGGGGGGATTCAGAATTATTATCCGTTCATATTACACTCGACAGGTTGGCATACGATCGATATTTAGCCACGTCGTGAAGAAACAGGGTCAGAAACGCGTCGTTATTATCGGTGCCGGGGATGCGGGTGAAAAAGTACTGCGAGAGATTCAGGAAGATCCGGGCATGAAATTTGCCCCAGTAGGCTTTTTCGATGATGATACGGCAAAGCGGGGACGAACCATCCACGGGGTGCCGGTAGTGGGCTCTGTCAGTGATATACAACGATATCAGGATCGCTTCGACGAAATTATCATTGCCGTGCCGTCGGCGACAGGCGATCAGATGCGCCGGATTGTTGATCTATGCGAAAAAACCGGTACACGGGTGCGCACGGTACCCGGTATCGGCGAGCTTATTGAAGGGAAAGTCTCCGTCAAGACGATTCGTGATGTGACGCTTGGGGATTTGCTCGGTCGTGAAGAGGTGTGTCTCGATGAGAGGAAGATACGCGAGTATTTGAAAGATAAGCGTATCATGGTAACCGGGGCCGGAGGGTCAATCGGATCGGAATTGGTCCGGCAGGTCTGCCGCTACCAACCCGAGGCCCTTGCGCTTCTTGATTTCAGCGAGTTTAATCTGTTTCGCGTCGAAATGGAGTGCCGGCAGCAGTTCGGTTTTATTGCCGTTTCAAGCTATCTTACCGATATGAGACGCAAGAAAATCATGGACCAGGTAATGAAAGAATTCCGTCCCGATGTGATCTTTCATGCGGCGGCATATAAACATGTTCCCATACAGGAGAACTATTCCTGGGAGGCGGTGCGCAACAACGTGCTCGGTACGCGGAACATGGTGGAGCTGGCCCGGGAGCATAAGGTTCAGCGTTTTGTATTGGTATCGACGGACAAGGCCGTTCGGCCGACCAACGTGATGGGGGCCACGAAACGGGTGGCAGAACTGCTGACGATTTGTCTGAATGGAAATTCGTCCACCCACTTTATGGCGGTGCGCTTCGGCAATGTCATCGGGAGTTCCGGGTCGGCCCTTCCCCTGTTTCAGGAACAGATTGCCCGTGGCGGTCCCGTAACGGTGACCCATCCTGAGATGACCCGTTTTTTCATGAGCATTCCGGAGGCAGCCCAGTTGATACTCCAGGCGGGTTCAATGGGTGAGGGGGGTGAGATATTTATTTTAGATATGGGGAAACCGATAAAAATCCTCGACATGGTCCACGATCTGATACGTCTCAGCGGGTTCGAACCGGAGCGGGATATCCCGATTCAGTTTATCGGCGTGAGACCCGGCGAGAAACTCTATGAGGAATTGATCACCGAGGGAGAGGGAATTGTGGCAACGAACCACGACAAGATCCTCGTCCTCCGGGGCAATTCATACAATCTGAGAGTGCTCAACACGCAGATCGATGAGCTTATCGACATTGCGACATCGTTCGACGCGACAGCGATCAAGGAAAAACTCCAGGAAATCGTGCCCGAATACACTCCCCAGTGATGGAATCCTGTACCTCTCTCTCATACGCAATGCCCTATATGAGTACGGAGATGATTGCCCGTGGCTCGGTGTGCCGGCACGAGTGGTACCCAATGGTAGCAACATAAGGTTGTGACAGGGGAGGTGAACAAACACGAAATATAAATAGGATTCGTATAACAGACGAAACAGATCTATAACCCGCTGCCCCCATGAAAAAGGAGGAGATCATGAAGGTAAAAAGGATATTAGTAGTGTTGGTTATTGTTTCGTTTGTTGCCGGTGTGCTTCCATTTGCACTCGCTGAACAGAACGCGAAAGTTAATATTAATACGGCATCTCTTGAAGAATTGGTTAGCCTCAAAGGAATTGGTCCCACATACGCGGAGAAAATTATTACCTATCGCCAGACCCACGGTCCATTCGAAAAAGCAGAGGATATCACCAAAGTGAAAGGAATTGGATGGAAGACGTACGAGGTAAACAAAGGTCGTATTACAGTTGAGTAACTGATAACTGTTGCACACCACCAGGGCAGTGGGTTATAGATCATTCATAATGGCGTGGCGGTATGGTTGTGAGGCGGGTAAGCGGTCGCCGCCGCTCTGTGAAGAATGAGATACTTCTGCAATCAGGAGAGTTATATGAAAAAAGCGTTTATTACCGGAATTACCGGTCAAGATGGTTCATATCTCGTCGAGTTCCTTCTTGAGAAGGGTTATGAGGTACATGGCCTGATACGGCGATCGAGCACCTTCAATACGGATCGCATCGACCACCTCTTTCGCGATCTCCATTACCCCGATGTGAAGATGTATCTCCACTACGGAGACCTTTCCGTTTCGGGTCAGTTGATGGATTTTCTCTACGATATCCGGCCCGACGAGATTTACAATCTCGGCGCCCAGAGCCACGTCCGCGTGAGCTTTGACATGCCCGAGTATACGGGAGACGTAACGGGGCTCGGCACCCTCAGGATCCTTGAGGCCATTCGAAAGACAGGGATTAGGACGAAGTTTTACCAGGCCTCGTCCAGTGAGATGTTCGGGGCGGCAGCGCCTCCCCAGAATGAGGAAACGTCCTTTGAACCCCAGAGCCCCTATGCGGCGGCCAAGGTGTACGCCTTCCATGTGGTGCGCAGTTACCGTAAGGCCTATAATATCTTTACCTGTAACGGGATTCTTTTCAACCATGAGTCCCCCCGGAGGGGTGAGACATTTGTGACGAGAAAAATTACACGTGCGGCAACGCGGATAAAACTTGGGTTGCAGGACAAACTGTACCTGGGCAATCTCGACGCGAAGCGGGACTGGGGTTTTGCAGGAGATTACGTCGAAGCCATGTGGCTCATGCTTCAGCACGACGAGCCGGATGATTTTGTCATTGCCACCGGCGAATCTCACTCGGTCCGTGAATTTGCCGAAAGGGTGTTCCAGAAACTGGATCTCGACTATCAGGAGTATGTCGTAATAGATCCACGGTATTTCAGGCCGGCGGAAGTTGATTTTCTCCTTGGTGATGCGACAAAGGCTCGTGAAAAAATGGGATGGGAGCCGAGGGTGAGCTTCGATGCATTGATCGACATGATGATCGAGGCGGATATGGAAATGGCGCAAAAGGAGAAGACGCTCGTTGACGCGGGCTATGAGAATGCGAGAAACGGATTGAGGTGATCCCCGGTGAGAATTCTTTTAACGGGTGGCAACGGGATGGTAGGTCGAGCCGTCGCCCGCGCCCTGCAGCATGAAAGACCTGATATTAAACTTTTTGCACCCGGCAGCCGTGAATTGGATCTGACCGACGCCACGGCTACAGAGGCCTTTTTTTTCGATCAGAATGACGATCTCGTCGTGATTCACTGTGCAGCGAAGGTGGGCGGTATCCAGGCAAACATCAATGATCCGACCGGCTTTCTCTACGAAAATCTTCTCATGAATTGCAACGTAATCCATGCCGCAGCACAAGCGGGCGTCAGGTATCTGGTGAACCTGGGGAGTTCCTGCATGTATCCCAAAGATTTCAGTGACGTGTTAAAAGAGGAACACCTCCTCGCTGCCCCCCTCGAGCCGACGAACGAAGGATACGCCCTCGCAAAGCTGGCAGGGGCAAAACTGTGTGAGTACTATAATCGGCAATTTTCAACGTGTTTTAAAACGATAATTCCGTGTAATCTGTTCGGTCCCTTTGATCATTTTGACCCTGTGTCCAGTCATCTCATCGCGTCCGCCCTCCTGAAGCTTCATCAGGCAAAAAGAGACGGTGTGCCCCGCGTTGCGATTTGGGGTGACGGCACGGCACGGCGGGAATTTCTCTATGTCGATGACCTGGCGCGCTTTATCGTCTTGTCGCTGGCGCGGTTGGATGCATTTCCCGATTATCTCAATGTGGGCTACGGGGAGGATTTCACGGTGTTGGAGTACTATGCCATGGCGCGAGAGGCCGTGGCGTCTGATGTCGATTTTGTCTTTGACCCATCCAAACCCGTCGGCATGAAACGAAAATTGATGGATTCAAGCCGGGCGCAACAGTTGGGGTGGAAGCCCGCGACACCGGTTCATGAAGGTATCAGAAAGACGTATGAGTTTATGCTCCGGATCGAGAGGGAAGGAACGCTATGAAATACCCCCTGACCAGTAGTTCGTGGGACGACCGTGAGATAGAGGCCATCCGGGAGGTCATCGAGTCGGGACAATTTACCATGGGCGAGAGAGTTCGCCTCTATGAGGAACGGTTTGCCGACTATTTTGGGGCGCGGTACGCCATCATGGCAAATTCGGGCTCGTCGGCAAATCTTCTGGCTGTTGCGGCGTTGCGGTATGCCTCCGGCGCCATGCTGCATCCAGGTGACGAGGTGATTGTGCCCGCCGTTTCCTGGGGGACCACGTATTCACCGCTTCAGCAATACGGATTACGGCTCAAGATTGTCGATGTGAGTCTGGAGACCCTGAACCTCGATGTCGCGTCGCTGGAGGCCGCCGTGGGTGAGAAAACGCGGGCGGTCTTCGCCGTAAATCTGCTCGGTGCGCCAAATGATTTCGCCGCACTGAACACCTTTTGCCAACGACATGGCCTGCTGTTGTTAGAGGACAACTGCGAGGCCATGGGTGCCACGTATGATGGAAAATTCACCGGCACATTCGGCCTCGTCGGTACGTTCAGCACGTTTTATTCCCACCATATCAGTACAATAGAAGGGGGCGTCGTGCTGACGAATGATGAAGAACTCTCTCATTTTGCCCGATCTCTGCGGGCCCATGGATGGACGAGGGAATTGCCTGAAAACAACTACGTCTATAACAAGGATGGCAACCCCTTTAACGATCTTTTCCGCTTTGTGCTGCCCGGCTATAATGTGCGGCCCATGGAACTGTCGGCAGCGCTGGGCATTCACCAACTGGAAAAACTGGATGCCATACTGGCAGCGCGACGGGCAAATGCACAAAAATTCACAGAGCTCTTCGGTGGTCGGGAGTATGTCTCGATTCAGCAGCCCGTTGGCAGAAGCTCGTGGTTCGGCTTTGCGCTGATCCTGAAGGGACCGCTGGCGGGAGAGCGGCGGCGGGTAATCGAGGCACTGGCCGAGGCGGGGATTGCCTGCCGGCCTATCGTCGCGGGAAACTTCGTGAGACATCCGGTGATACAATATTTCGATTATTCCGTGCACGGCGAACTGGTGAACGCCGATGCAGTGCACGATGAAGGCTTTTTCGTCGGAAACCATCACTACAATCTGAAGGATAATCTGGAGTATCTCATTGAGATAATTGATCGTCTCGCAAAGAAGTGATGTGTGTCATGTCAGGTTGTCTGCGAGGCGGTGGTCTATTCGCCATAATCGTAGTTTTTGATTCCCTTTCACCACCCGAAAGAAGTAAGAGCTTGAAAAAGGCGGATGAATGAGATAGAAGGTCATTTTAGAAAAAGAAATTAAAAGAAAATACAGGAAGATAAGAGGGCGTCTGCCGTGCGTGAAAAGTTAATTGACTTCGCCCATTCTTTGTGCTAAGAGCCGCAACGTCGATGCCAGAAAAGAAAACCGACAAAAAAATGATCTTTGAAATGGCGTATGCCAGTAGTTTGGGTATCGGTTTAGTATTTGCGATCTTCGGGTGCCTTTTCCTCGGCGCATATATTGATAAGAAGCTTGGAACGACGGGCATTTTTACCATCCTGTTTCTTATCATAGGGGTTGTTGCGGGGTTCAGAAATTATTATGTGTTTATAAAAAGGTACCTGGCAGAGGATAAAAAAGCGGAAAAAGAGAGTAATGACGAATCAGATAAAAAAATCCGCCCTGCAAAAAAAAATTGAGATCGTAAATTGGGTGCTCCTGGCAGTCGCCACAGCGTTGAGTTTGGTTTTTTTCTCGTATAAATTTGCTTTGGGGATCTTGGCGGGCGGGTTGATAAGTATCGTAAATTTTTATTGGCTTGCAAAGGATTTAAAGGCGCTCTTTGAGCGGTTTTCAGGGACGGGGAAGTCAAAGCAGTTTATTCTCGTCCGATATTTTTTCCGCCTCGTTGTGACGGCGGTGGTACTTTTTCTTGTCATAACGAAGGTGTCGGTACATGTCATCGGCTTGGTCCTCGGTCTTTCAACAGTGATTGTGAGTTCTATATTCACCGTTGTGTTCGAGAATATAATAAATTCTTAAAGGAGGTTCAAAAGAAACGATGCATCCCTTGTTATTTTTTGACAATCCGTATTTTCCTCCTCATGTGACATATACCTGGTTCATCATGATCGTGCTGGCTCTTCTGGCGTATCTGGCAACAAAACGGCTAGAGCTGTATCCCGGGAGGCTGCAGAATGTCTTTGAGGTTATCGTTGATGCGTTGCGAAACCTGCTTGTCGATACCATGGGGTCTGAAGGGATCAAGTTTTTTCCCCTCATTGCGACACTTGGCATCTTTATCCTGATATCAAATCTCTTGGGTATTATTCCGGGATTTGATTCTCCGACCAACAATTTGAATACAACACTTTCTATGACGCTGATCGTATTTGTCATGACGCATATCGTGGGAGTGAGGATTCATGGTTTCAAGTACGTGAAGCAGTTCATGGGACCTGTCTGGTGGCTCATACCCATAATGTTGCCGATTGAAATCGTGAGTCATATGGCCCGTATCGTTTCGTTGTCAGTACGGCTCTTCGGCAATATCGTGGGTGAAGATATCATGGTGGGCATCGTCCTGCTGCTGGTTCCGTTTCTCGTTCCCATGCCGGTTGTTGTGCTGATGATCTTTACGTCGATAATACAGACGCTGGTGTTTATCATGCTGTCCATGATTTACATCCATCTGGCGATGCAGGAAGCACACTAACTATTACGCCATAGTAGAAAATATAGAGGGGTTAAAATTCGTGAGAGTTTTAACCCCCTTTTTTATGAGAGTGTAACAAGGTATGATAGCGGAAAAGCGGGGAGAGCGAAAACCCTTGAAGTGATTGTAAAGGTATGATAGTTCAGTAAAAACCCTATGAGATATACAAAGCCGGACCGCTGCTGTGTGGCGCAGTCGAGGAAAAGGTGCGTATATGAGGGAGATCACGAAAAAGATGGAAAGACATGGTATGAAACCGGAATATTTTATGTCTGAAACCGACGTTGTAATCGATGGTATGGTGCTGAAGAAGGGCACGAAGGTATATGAACTTACCGATGCTGTCGAAGAATCATCTGTGACGGATGAACAGGACGATATTCTTCATGAACAGATACTGAAAGCGGTGTCGGAGGTGTCCGAAAGGGTGGCACGAGAGATGTTCCCCCGGATTGCCGAGAGAATCATCCGTGAGGAAATCGAACTATTAAAAAAAGACGTCGATAAAACATAATAATAACATTTTACACACGACTGAGGAGGGACATTTTGAAAAGCGTACGTTTTGCATTCATTGGTTTATTGGTGCTGTGTGTTCTCCTGTGGGCTGCACAGGGTTTCTCGCAAGAGGGGGAAGGGACGCGAACGATAGTTGCCGAGGGTGCAGGAGTGGTTATCAATAATGACGTGGCCCTCGCTCGCGACAATGCCATTAATGACTCTCTCAGGAAGGCGGTTGAACAGGCGGTCGGCACAGTTATCTCGTCCGAGACGATCGTAAAAAATTTCGAGGTTATTAACGACCAGATTTATGCCCGGTCGCAGGGATATATTCAGAACTATCGAATCTTGGATGAGAGCGTCAGCGACAATCTCTACCGTGTCAAGATTGATGCGTCTGTGTCACTCGGGAGTATCAAGGGTGATCTGCAGGCTCTTGGCCTTCTCATGGCCCGGAAAGGGATGCCGCGGATTATGGTCCTGATCGCCGAGCAGAATGTCGGACAGATGCGCCCGTCTTACTATTGGGACTCTGTTGACCTTTCCGTCTGCGAAAATGTCATCCAATCGAATTTTTTAAAAGACGGATTTACCTTTGTCGATCGGGTCGCGGTAGAGGGAGAGATCAAGACCGTTGTGGGCAGGGGGGCGAAGGTAACAAACAGTTCGGCCGCGCGTCTGGGCAAACAGGCTGCGGCGGAACTCGTGATTGTCGGAAAAGCATTTGCAAAGTACGCAGGGAACGTTGCGGGGACGACGATGAAGTCATTGCAGGCGAATGTTACCGCGAGGGCAATCAGGGCGGACAATGGTGTGGTGATCGCGTCGGCCAATGAGCGCTCAGCGGCCGTCCACATCGACGATATCACGGGGGGAAGCGAGGCGATTCGCAAGGCCTCGGAAAAACTGGCGGATAAGTTGAAATCCCAGATTGTTGCAAAGTGGCAGGCAGAGGTGAGCTCAACGGCATTGATCGCCCTGACGGTTCACCAGATAAAAAGTTACACCGATTTCATGAAGCTCAAGCAGGCGTTGAAAGATGAAGTGCGGGGGGTGAAAAATCTTTATATCAGGAAGATGGAGGCGGGCGTCGCACGAATGGATGTGGAGATGGAAGGCAGTGCGCTCGTGCTTGCCGATAGGCTCGCCGTAAAGCAATTTCAGGGATTTTCTCTGGAGATTACAACGGTTGGTCAAAATAGCATAGAAATAAATCTCGTCAAATAGACGGGGTCAGGTCTTGTGGTTTGCCTTGTCATGATAGATGGGTTGTAAGACGTTCAAGTGATAGTGGTCGAAATAGTTTAAAAAGACAAAACGCAAGACCTGACCCCGCATACTAGGAATCATATATGAAAAAAATACTTGTAGGGCTCATTGTCGTTTCTTTTCTTATCGGGTGCAGTTCAAAGGTGCCACGAACGATCGTTCCCAACTATACTAAAAAAGGTATCAGGCTCATTGCCCTGATGCCCATAAAGGATAAGGCCGGTGATGCGAAGGCTGCACAGATATTTCGAAATGCAATTCTCGATGATCTGTATTTCAAGGGGTATCCCAAGATACCATTACACGTAATAGATGAAAATCTTGAGAAGATTTACGGAAGCGCAGTCGAATCTGCCGAAAACACTATTCCTCCCCAGACAGTTGGTGAGGTGCTCGGAGTCGATGCGGTGATGTACTGTACCCTCGAGGAGTGGAAAACGTCATTCTGGTTGTTCTGTGCTCCGACGACGGTAGCTGCCTCTTTTGAGCTTCGAAGTGCGAGGACCGGTGAGACTTTGTGGGGTACGGCCTTCAGGGCGGTGAAACGAAACTATGATTTTACCTCAAAGGGGCTTGAGTTGAAGTCTCGTGGGTCGTGCGATGAGGCGGCACAAGAGGTTGTTGAGAAGGCGATGTCTACCCTTCCCACCGGACCCGATTATCCGGGGAGTCCGCCGAAAGAGAAACATAGTTTTCTGGGTCTGTGGTAACGTGAGTGAATCTGACGGTGGTAGAGGCATTGATGCTCTATCATCGGTGTATCGCAGAGGAGAAATGGGGTGAAAGTAATATGAGACGGAAAGCGATATGCATGGTTGTGGCAATTTTCATATTATTCCTTGTCCATGATGCGCACGCCAAACGCCCGTTGACTGTGAAGGTCGGTGAAGGTGATACTGTTGTGTCCTTCATTGCGGGGTGTGCGGAGGTTATGCCAACGGGTACAACCGAGTGGAATTCCCTGGGCGTCAACAGTGTCCTCGTCAGCGGTGATCAGGTTCGGACACAGGATAAATCGAGAATTGAGATAACCCTTCCCGATCAGTCAGTGCTGCGGTTTGCCGAAAACACCCGATTTCGTGTTATCAAGATGGACGTCTCCACGGAGATGAAAAAGAGAAATGTCAATGTCGATGTAATTCTGGGGAGAACGTGGGCAAATGTGAGTAAAACTCTGGGCGTCACATCGAGCTTTGAACTTTCCAGTGAAAATGCCGTCGCAGGGGTTCGGGGAACCATCTATAGGATGAACGTCTACGAGGACAAGTCGGCCCTGGTCAGGGTATATGATGGTGAAGTTGCCGTTTCGGGGGGTGGTGAGATAAAGGGCACGGATCCCCTCAGTAAAATGTATACACAACCCCACAAGATAGAAGGTCCGAAACCCGTTCCGGGACCACGAAGAGTATCGATGGAAGAGTGGACATACATTATACGGTCCATGCAGCAGATACGGATTCGTGCGGACGGAGTGGCGGAAACGCCTCGGTCCTTCTCGGATGCGGAAGATAAGAACGACTGGGTTGACTGGAATAGGACACGTGATAATATAGTAAAAAGATAGGTGGAAGATAATGGAGTATAAGGGATGAGCGGTGTGGTAAAGGAGGTCGGCACTATTTTTTACTTTCGTCGTGTGTCTGATGTGATCGTATGAATATTCCCAATCTCTTGACCCTTGCCAGGATCATTCTGGTGCCGATTTTTGTCATATCTCTGATACACGGTGACTTCGCAAAGGCACTGATCATATTTATCGTTGCCTGTGTGACCGATGGTCTTGACGGTTTTCTTGCTCGTGTACTGAAACAAAAGACGGAACTGGGGGCCCATCTCGACCCTCTGGCTGACAAGACATTAATTGCCACTGCATTCATCACGCTCTCTGTGCTTCACATCATCCCAAGCTGGCTTACCGTTATTGTTATCAGCAGAGATATTGTGATTCTCGTCGGTATTTCCGTTCTCTTTTTCATGTCCATCCCCTTCGAAATCAGTCCGGCGTTTGTGAGCAAGATAACCACGGTATTCCAATTTGTCACGGTATTACTGGTACTTACCTTTGAACAGGTGCCACTCTATCGCCACCTGGGAGTGCTTGCAGTCTTATACTGGGTAACAGCACTGGTGACAGTGGTTTCAGGATTGAATTATATCGCGAGAGGGGTAAAATTGATTAACGGTGCGGACTAATGAGAAAATGAAATGTGTTGAATGCCCAGGGGGTGAAATTTCACAGGAGTGGACAAAAGTACTTGACATAAAGGCTTTTTATTGTTATCCGAATTCGGTGTTGCGCAGGACAGGGATAGTATGTAGGCACGTAGCTCAGGGGGAGAGCATCACCTTGACGCGGTGGAGGTCCAGGGTTCAAATCCCTGCGTGCCTACCATTCACATATTCGTTTTAGGTACCGAAGGGCATCATGAATGGTCAATACTATGATGCCCTTTCTTTGATAGTAGATCACGCGAAATCGTAAAAAGGGATAGCATGTGAAAGGGAAGGATATGGTAGTATAGCGCAGCAATTTTCTGTTGGATCTGTTGGCGGTTTGGCAAGCTATCTCTTTCTTAATATGGTATTCTAACAAACAAACCTCTTTTATCGCGTTAGGATTATGCCATGAATGACATACAAGTTACGCTTCCTGATGGTTCGGTTGTGACGGAACAGGTGGGAAAGACAGTCAGGGAAATTTTATCGTCATGGAGTGACGAAGCGGTGAAAACCGCCATGGTGGCGAAGGTAAACGGGGCCATGGTAGATTTAACTGCTCTTGTAGACGGTGATGCGACAATCGGTATTGTTGATGTTACCTCCGAGGAGGGACTGGCGACATTACGACACAGCCTCTCCCACGTGATGGCTGAGGCGGTTCAGAGCCTCTTCCCCGGGGTAAAAGTAACAATCGGTCCCTCTATCGAAGATGGGTTCTATTATGATTTCGAGTATGAGGATACCTTTACCCCCGAGGATCTTGAAAAGATAGAAGGGAAGATGCAGGAGATCATTGATGCCGACCATCCTTTCGTTTGCAGGGAAGTGTCGAGAGAAGAAGCGGTAGCGCTCTTTGTGGAAAAGGGTGAGACGTACAAAGTCGAACTTCTCAATGATCTTCCCCTTGATGTGGATGTGGTGACTCTATATACCCAGGGTGATTTTGTCGATATGTGCCGGGGACCGCACATACCATCGACCGGCATGATCAAAGCATTTAAGCTTCTGAATGTGGCCGGTGCATACTGGCGCGGAGATGAACGAAACAAAATGCTCCAACGGATTTATGGCACCGGATTCGCCACGCCGGAGGAACTTGATGAATACCTGACGTTTATAGAGGAGGCACGCAAGAGAGATCATCGAAGGTTAGGCCGAGAACTCGATCTCTTTCAGGTAAATGATGAGGTGGGTCCGGGACTTATTATATTCCATCCCAAAGGGGCACTGCTGAGGACGATCATTGAAGATTGGGAAAAAAAGGAGCATCTGAAGCGGGGCTATGACATCGTAGTGGGCCCCCAGATTCTGAAAGGCGATCTCTGGAAAAAATCGGGTCACTTTGATCACTATCGCGAGAACATGTATTTTACTGAGGTGGAAAATCAGGTGTACGGCATTAAGCCGATGAACTGCCTTGCCCACATGCTGATCTATAAGTCGAAAATCAGGAGTTACCGGGATCTGCCGATCAGATACTTCGAACTCGGTACCGTTCACCGACATGAAAAAACCGGTGTGTTGCACGGGCTTTTACGCGCTCGTCAATTTACTCAGGATGACGCCCATATTCTATGCACGCCGGAACAGCTCAACGATGAGATTCGTGCCATAGCGAACTTCGTCGATGACGCCATGAAGATCTTCGGTTTTGATTACGAAGTTGAACTGAGCACGCGGCCGGAAAAGTCGATCGGGTCCGACGAAGACTGGAATCTTGCCACCAACGCCCTGGAACACGCGCTTCAGGACAACGGCATGCTCTATGATGTCAATGAGGGGGATGGCGCATTTTACGGACCCAAAATAGATTTCAAACTGAAAGATGCCCTTAAGCGAAGGTGGCAGTGTGCTACCATTCAATGTGATTTTACCCTTCCGGAACGGTTTGACTTGACCTATGTGGGTCCTGATGGCGAGCGGCACCGACCGGTGATGTTGCACCGGGTGATACTGGGGGCGATCGAGCGGTTTATGGGTGTTCTGATTGAACATCACGCGGGCGCGTTTCCTGTGTGGCTGTCTCCTGTCCAGGCATCCCTCCTTACCGTGACCGATCGGCACATTCCGTATGGTGAAGAAGTATATCAACAGCTTATGAACGCCGGAATCCGCGTTGAACGGGATTTCCGCAACGAAAAACTGGGGTATAAAATACGAGAAGGGCAGATGCAGAAGATGCCGTATATGCTGGTTCTCGGAGATCGGGAAGTGGAGTCAAAAACAGTTACTCCACGTGAGCGCGGCGGGAAAAACCTTGGGGCGATGACGGTGGAAGAGTTCATCACTCTTGTGAACGAAAAGTGTGAGAATTACGAGTGAAAGGTATATGATACGGGGGAAAGTGAAATTCGTTTTTGATGCTGACACTGTAAGAGAATAAAAGGAGGTGACGTATAGCTAAGCATTTTAGAACCAACGATGAGATTAGGTCAGAGCGGGTCAGGATGATCGATGCTGAGGGGAATCAGTTAGGAATAATTTCTCTGGAAGATGCGCTCGCAGAGGCGGCAAAAGCAGGATTAGATCTTGTGGAAGTTGCCCCTAATTCGTCGCCGCCCGTCTGTCGACTCTTGGACTATGGAAAGTACCGATATCAACAGACCAAAAAGTTTCACCAGAAAAAGAAGACTGTGACAACCGTTCAGGTGAAAGAGATACGATTGAGGCCGAAGACGGAAGTACATGACATGCAGGTGAAACTGAAACATATTCGTCGGTTTCTTGAGCAAAACAATAAAGTGAAGATAACGATGATGTTTAGGGGACGAGAAATTATCTATGCGGATCGGGGAGCCCGGATAATGGAACAAATCAAGAACGAACTGGAAGGCGCCTGTAGCATCGACAGAGAACCACTGCTTGAAGGTAGAAACATGGTAATGATAGTGTCCCCGAAGAAATAACACTGGTGAGGTGATTGAATGCCGAAACTAAAAACGCACAGAGGAGCGGCTAAAAGATTTAAGCTGACAGGAACAGGGAAAGTCAAGCGAAGCAAAGCATATTCGAGCCACATCCTCACAAAGAAAAATCGTAAGAGAAAGAGAAGTTTGAGAAAAACAGGTTTTCTCGACAAACGGGATGAGAAGGGAATAAAAGCATTGCTTCCCTATGCATAACAGGAGGTGATGTGTTGCAATCGACGTCGATTGCACTATTAATACCGGGAGAGTAATGACAAATGCCACGAGTTAAACGAAGCGTTCATGCACGGAAAAAACGGAGAAAAATACTAAAACTGGCAAAAGGGTATTTTGGAGCGAGAAGAAGACTGTATCGCCTTGCGACCGAATCGGTCGAGCGGGCGATGACATTTGCCTACAGGGACAGAAAGCAACGCAAACGTCATTTCAGACGCTTGTGGATTGCGAGGATAAACGCTGCGTCACGGATGCACGGCATGTCGTATAGCAAATTCATCGATGGAATGAAGAAAGCCGGCGTGGAGCTTGATCGAAAAATTCTCGCTGACCTCGCAGTTAACGATCCCCAGGGATTCCTGCATTTAGTCAATGTCGCAAAGGGTGAAGGACTTGCATGAAAAAGGAGCTCGAACAGCTAAGGGACGCGGCTGGTGCAGAACTCGATTCTGTAAAAAGTAAAGAAGATATCCTCACGCTGAAAACCAAGTATCTTGGAAGAAAAGGGCTTCTGACACAGATCCTGCGAAATCTGAAAGATGTTTCACCCGAAGAGAGACCTGTCCTGGGTCAGCTCTCAAATATCATCAAAGCGGAGCTCTCCGACAAGATAGACGACACCCTCCGGGACATTGACCGTGTCGTAAAAACTCAGGCCCTTCAGAATGAGACGATTGATGTAACCCTTCCGGGAAGAGGGGTACAGTACGGAAGAGTTCATCCGATCACCAGGGTTTCCAATGAGATCTGTGACATCTTTGCAACCCTCGGGTTTGCCGTTGCTGAAGGACCTGAAGTCGAGTTCGACTATTACAATTTTGAAGCGCTTAATATTCCGAAAGACCATCCCGCAAGAGATATGCAAGACACGTTTTACATTGAAGACGATATTGTTCTTCGAACGCATACATCTCCTGTGCAGGTGCGGGTGATGGAACAGCAGAAACCACCGGTGAAAATCATATCACCGGGGAAGGTGTATCGCCCTGATTCGGATGTATCCCATACCCCGATGTTTCACCAGATTGAGGGGCTTCTGGTGGACAAGGGGATCACTTTTGGAGATCTCAAAGGGGTGTTGACATACTTTGTCCACCACGTGTTCGGGAAAAACACCCTTCTTCGATTCCGTCCGAGTTTCTTTCCCTTTACTGAGCCGAGCGCTGAGGTTGACATCCAGTGTGTGATGTGCCACGGCGAAGGATGCCGGGTATGCGGGCAGAGCGGATGGCTTGAGATCCTTGGCTCCGGTATGGTTGATCCCGAGGTTTTCAAGATTGTCGGCTATGATCCGGAAGAGATTTCAGGGTTTGCCTTTGGTCTCGGTGTCGAAAGGATTGCCATGCTTAAGTATGGGATATCCGATATCCGCATGTTTTATGAAAATGATGAACGGTTTTTGAAACAGTTTTAGGAGACGAGATCCACTATGCTAGTAAGTCTCAGATGGTTACGGGATTATATCGATATTACCCTCAGCCCGGAAGAGCTTGCCGACAGGCTGACGATGGCAGGTCTCGAAGTCGATGCGATCAATGAAGTAACACCAGGGTTTTCACATGTGGTGGTTGCACAGATACTTTCCATAGCACCACACCCCAGTTCCGAGAAACTTTCCCTCTGTCAGGTGACAACGGGTGATGAAGTTCTTCCCATCGTGTGTGGCGCGCCGAATATTGCAGAAGGACAGGTCGTTCCCCTCGCCAAGGTCGGTGCGACGATCCCCGGTGGATACACGATAAAGAGCACACGTCTGCGGGGAGAACCATCCGAGGGGATGCTCTGTTCCGAAGAGGAACTCGGCATTGGTGAAGATCACACGGGTATTATGATTCTGCCGGATACACTGACGCTCGGCGAAGACCTTGCCACGGCGTTAGACTTGAAAGACATTACACTCGATATCGGCCTCACCCCAAACCGGTCCGATTGTTTGAGTATCATTGGTGTTGCACGGGAAATTGCAGCGATTACCGGCCAAAAGGTCAGATATCCCGACATATCGTTTTCGGAAAGTGGGGAGGATGTTCGCGATAAGACATCCGTGCAGATCTTGAATTCTGATCTCTGCCCGCGATACTCATGCAGGATGATCACAAATGTTACGGTCAAACCGTCACCGAGTTGGATGCGTTTACGGCTGGAGGCGGTCGGACTGCGGGCAATCAACAATGCCGTTGATGTAACGAATTTTGTCATGATGGAACTGGGGCAGCCGCTTCATGCCTTTGACTTCAAGTATCTGGAAGAGGGGCGGATTGTTGTGAGGGGATCGGAGGAAGGGGAGGAATTCATATCCCTCGATGAAAAGTCTCGTCTATTGAACGCCGATACGTTGATGATATGTGACGGTGTCAAACCCGTTGCCATTGCGGGGATTATGGGCGGCCTGAATTCAGAAGTGGTGGATGACACCGACACTATACTTCTTGAGAGCGCCTATTTTAACCCGGCAGCTATTCGACGATCGGCACGGCGTCTTGGTATGAGTACCGACGCTGCGTTTCGATTCGAGCGGGGAATCGATCCCGATGGGGTTATTCGGGCACTGGACAGGGCTGCGCAACTGATGGCGGAACTTTCGGAGGGAACGATCTGTAAAAACTATATCGATGAGTATCCGAGGAAGATCGAAACGGCGAAAGATATCCCCCTGCGGGTCGATAAGGTCAACGAAATTCTCGGTACCCCGATTGATGGCAATGAGATGAAACACCTTCTCGAAAGTCTCGAAATGGTCGTGGAGAATGTTGGCGAGGGACACTATCGGGTGACCCCCCAGAGTTACCGGGTCGATATCGCCAGGGAAATAGACCTTACTGAAGAAATCTCACGACTGTACGGCTACGATAAGATTCCCCTTTCTATACCTGCGATCTCTTATGAGACTGAAATAAAAAAGAGAAAAGAAATATTTTTTACCCGTGTCAGAGAAGTTCTGAACGGATACGGGTATCTGGAAGTGATAAATTACAGTTTTACGACGGCACAGTCCGTTGACATTCTCGATTTTGAAAAGGGTGCTAGGGAACGACAATTTGTCAGGATTCGGAACCCCCTGAGCGAGGATTCGGCGGTCATGAGAACCGGTCTCACGTACGGACTTCTCGATACGATGAGAAAAAACATCAATGTTGGAAATGTCAATCTGAAGATGTTTGAAATCGGTAAGGTGTTCATTGCCAGAGGAGAGGGTGAACTCCCCGATGAAGAGGAGAGGATAGTACTACTCCTGACAGGGTCCCGGTATGATGAAAGCTGGCACCACAAAGATGTGCTGACCGATTTTTATGATATGAAGGGATGCGTCGAAAATCTTCTGACTGTGCTCGGTATACGCACCGTACAGTTCCGGTCTGATAGTGTTCTGGACTTTCTGCACCCGGGACGATCATCACATATTTTTACCGGTGATACGAGGCTTGGGTTTATCGGTGAAATACATCCGTCAGTGCGTGACAGGATGGATGTAACTCCCCGGGCCATCATCTGTGAACTTGATCTTGCCGGGTTGTTGAGTCACTTTTCAGAGGGTATGGATTATAGAGGGCTTTCTCGCTTCCCCGCCATGTCGAGAGATGTGGCATTTCTCGTCGACAAATCCGTTGAAAGTTATGCGATAATTGCAACAGCGCGTCAGCAAAACGAGAAATTGCTTGATAATATTGATATTTTTGATGTATATGATGGAGAGGGTATCCAGGAAGGGAGTAAGAGTGTTGCTGTCCGATTTACCTATCGATCATCTGAAAGGACACTGACGGACAGTGAAGTAGCTGACGTTCATGATAAAATTGTCGCAGCGGTTATTGCTTCGACGGGCGCAAAAATTAGGGGGGTAGGTGTACAGAATGGCAGCAATGACGAAGAATGATATTATTGATAACATTCATGCCAGGTTAGGATTTTCCAAGAAAGAGTCTTCGAACTTAGTTGATCATGTATTTGAAATCATGAAGGAAAACCTCTCGCAGGGGGAAAAGGTCAAAATCTCCGGGTTCGGCAGCTTCAGCGTGAAAGAAAAGCAGGCCCAGAAGGGGCGCAATCCTCAGACCGGTGAAGAGATAGAAATAGGGGCACGAAGGGTTTTGACATTCAAGCCGAGCCAGGTATTGAGAAAGACCCTGAATAGTTCGTAACGGAACTTTCAGCACAGAAAAGGCCTTATCGATGGGTGTGACGATTCCCGATAAATTGTATTTTCGAATCGGAGAAGTCGGCAAGATACTCGGTGTTGAACCGTATGTCATACGATATTGGGAATCCGAATTCAAGACGGTGCGGCCGATTCGTACGCGATCGGATCAGCGTCTCTACCGGCGGCAGGATGTTGAAGAACTCCTCACTATCAAGTCGCTCTTGTATGATGATATGTTTACCATCGCGGGAGCAAAGAAGCGGTTGTCCCGGAGGAAAAGAGAAGATCGTGAAAAAACGGGTGACGGCGACAATCTGCTTGAAGATGTAAAAAGAACCTTGCATGAGATAAAACAGTTATTGCGCTGAAAACATGAGAGAGACGAAAAAAGGCCGATTGTATCAACAAACGGCCTTTTTATTTTTTATAATCGGTCAGCAGTCATGCATTGGCTGATTGCTGGCCGATTACGAAAAATAGGTTATCTGCGGCCCGCTCTCTTTGAAGCCTTTAACGGGTTTATTTTCTGCCCGTTTTCTTCAGCTGTTCCTTTCTTGATATGTGTCGCTGTCGGGCAACCTCCGACCGCCCATTTACTCGCCGGGTCGGGGTAGACCATGCAATATTTCCCCGTCGGATGTTCAATTATCTTGGCACAGCCTTCACACTTTTCGATGATGTGATAACAACTGCCTCCGTTGAAACTGCATCCTTTCTTCGTCATAAATGCACATTCGACACCAGCTTTTATCGTTTGACAAACCATGGGAATCACCCCCTTTTCTAATTATTTTTCAAAAAAATCGGGGTGCCGCTTTTGAGGGTTAACAAAACCGGCATCCCGATTTCTATCGACATATACTGAAACTGGCGATGAGTAGCAAAAATTATATTTCGTGTCAACAAAAAAATAAGGACGATGTCCGTTTTGTCAAGGGAAAGGCATGGAATTTGTGGTCAACGGAGAGTCCGCTTTATATTCCAGTATTCATGCATGAGAGAGAGAAGCTGTGCCGTCTCATCCACGCGGTTGACAACCCGTATACCCTCTTCGTTAACATCATGGACTGCCTGGCTTTCCCAGGGAGTAAAAAGATTGCCGATTACCACGGGAATGCCGGTCTCGCTCTCGAGGTGCGCGTAGCCTTTCATGATGCCCCGGTCCAGTTCGGGGGGCATCAGCCTGATTTCGACTGGTACGTTTCCTCCGAGCATCCCTGGTCTTCCGATACCATGGAGAATCAAGGCATCTACTTCACCGGAAGTGAGCACTGCTCTGCCGATAGCTACGATGGCTTCAATGCTGATGAAGAGGCCTGAGGCACCAATATCGACGGGGTTTTTCGTCGATGCCCGGGAAGGCATGCCGAGTGATCTAAGTTTGTTCTGCACGTCTGTGCTCAGTTCCGGGAGCTGAAGCCCTTCCTTCTCGAGTGCGTCAGAGAGTGCCACGCCCCATGATCCCCCCATAGTGATGATTGCCACTCTATTGCCTCGCATCGGCGGCCGTTCGACAAGGGCGTGTCCGAGCGGTAATAGCAGTTCCATGGTTGGCGAAACGATAACACCGGCCTGTTTTAGAAATCCCGAAAAAATTTCTGCTCGCCCGGCGAGGGCCCCTGTGTGGCTTTGAGCTGCTCGAAAACCACCGGGGGTATTTCCTGCCTTATATACAACGACAGGTTTTGTCGTGGCAGTTGTTCGGGCAACGTCTATGAACCGCGTGCCATCACGAATGGTTTCAATGTACATGATAACGGCGTGTACATCGGGCTTGTGACCGAAATACTCGAGAAAATCGGTTATCGTAAGATCACATTCATTGCCCGTATGTATAAACTGACCAACCCCCATGCCCCTGGGAAACCCGGAGGCGAGAAGGTCATAAAATGCGTACCCGCCCTGAGTAACTGCGGCAATGGTCGTCGGTATTATATGGTCTGCAGGCGAAGCGGCGGCATTGAACTGTGCGTGAATATTGAACGTTCCGCTTACATTTGGTCCGAGCAGTCGCATCCCGTACGAGTGGGCCAGGTCTTTGAGCGCACGCTCTCTTTGGCGACCCTCTTCCATGACTTCGCTGAAACCGGCGGTGATCAGGGTGATTCCCTTCACCCGCTTCTTCCCGCACGACGCTACCACTTTCTCCGTTGACTGTTCGGGGATGGTGACGATTGCAAGGTCGATGGAATTGGGAATATCCCGGATATCGGAAAAGGCGGGAATACCAAAAACCTCTTTCATCTTCTGATTAACAGGATAGATCTTGCCGGGGTAGTTCCAGGAACGGAGGCCTTCCATAATGAAGGAACCCCATGATCCTTTTCTTTCACTGGCACCGATGACGGCAACGGATGCTGGACGGAGAAAGACATCCAGATTGTTTCCGCTTTCCATAGTAACCCTCCTTTTCTTTTGCCCCGCTGTACAGGAAAGTAACGCACTGCCGGTTTACCTGTCGCAGGAGATGGCACTGCGACAACGGTTGTCACAATACCATAGTTCATTTCGCCGTGTCGATTATTATCTGGCATGTAAGGTGACCGGCAGTGGTAGGGGCGATCAGCGGGGGCACTAATAGTACGACGTGGAGACTGCAGAACGGGATCGAGACGGTGTCAAGAAATGATGCAGAATGATTGACTTAGTATTTTAAACATGTTAGTTGGGGGATGCTGAAATGAGTAACGTTTCCACCGAAGTAAGCGATATAAACGAGGCGAGTTACGAATGGCCGATACCAGAAGTCGTGCATCGGGAGTGCGGCAGAATACTGCGTGTCTGATATGCATATTTTTGCGGTCTCTTTCTGTGCAGGCTTCGTGGAATTTTTCAAGGATGCAAAATATCGGGATTATCTTTTCTCTCATCCCCTTCATAAAAAAATCGGGAGGCAGCAGAGAATATCGTGCAGGATTCTTGACAAGACACCTTGAGTCGTTTAATACACATCCCTATTTGACTGGTCCGATTGTGGGTTCCGTTGCGAAGTTGGAAGAGGGCTGCGGTGAAAACGACATATGTATTGAAGCGGTCAAACTCAAAAATGCTGTAATGGCACCCTATGCCGCGATCGGGGATCCATTTTTTGGGGGGTCGTTGCGACCACTGGCGGCTGCTATCGGGGTGCTGGTGGCGATGGGAGAGGTCATAGTTGCCCCTCTCGTATTTTTGATTGTGTATAATGTGCCCCATATGTGGGTGCGTGTAAAGGGATTCATTGAAGGGTACAACGATGGCAGAGGGGCGGTGTCGTTTCTGAAGGCGCTTGATCTACCCAACATATCGAAAAGAATTCGATGGGTATCCGTTGTTGTCCTTGGTGTTCTGGTGGGTGGCATACTCTCGAGTCAACAGGGCGCATACATAGGCCTGGGTGACATCTACGCCGGACTTCTTATGTTGGTTGGCATATTCATCTGTTTTTTTCTCATTTCGAAAGGAATTTCACCCGTCGTTATTCTCTATGGAGTTTCAACTATATTTTTAGTGGTAACGTGGTAATATGAAAGAAGTAAAAACGTTTGTGTTGAAAAATCAGCTCGGACTGCATGCGCGAGCTGCCGCGATGATGGTAAACGTGTCGAGTAAATACAAGGCGAAGATATATTTTGAACGGGAAGGGAAGGAAATTAACGGTAAAAGTATACTAGGTATTCTGACTCTTGCCTGTCCCAGAGGATCCAGCATTACGATCAGTGCAGAAGGCGACGATGCCCGGGATGCCATAGATGAACTCGGTAGTCTCATAGAAAGTAAGTTTGGAGAAGAGTAGGTGGGCGCTCACGGCATAAAGAAAACAATAGTCCTGAAGGGAATCGGTGTCTCACCGGGTATTGTCAGCGGGCGGGTATATCTTTACAATTGTATGGATGTGAAAACACCCTACTATATGCTCGATACGAAGAAGCGCATCTCCCAGGAAGTAAAACGGTTCAAACAGGCTCTCAAGGAATCATCACAGGAGTTGGTCGATATAAGGGAAAGGATAATTACCAAAGAGAGTCTCGACCCGTTATTCATTGATATCTATATTATGATCCTCAAAGACAGAATGTTTATTCGGGAAACGGTTGAAAAAATAAGGGAACAAAAGATCAACGTTGAATGGGCATTAAAGCTGACCCTTTCAAAGTACCGAGAGATATTCAAAAAAATGGAAGATGAGTATCTCAAGGAGCGGATCAATGACATGGAGTATGTTGTTGATCGGGTGCTGCGAAATCTGTCGGGAAAGACGTGTGAAAAGATAGCGGATATTCAGGATGAGGTCATCATTATCGCGCGTGATTTGTCTCCGGCGGATACGATACAGATCAATGCCGAAGGAGTATTGGGATTTGCAACGGATATCGGCGGGAAAACGTCACATACCGCTATTGTCGCTCGATCTATGGAGATACCGGCAGTCGTCGGTTTGGAAAAGATCACCAGTGAAATCAGGGCGGATGACCATGTTATTGTCGATGGTACGTCCGGGGTGGTTATTATTAATCCTGACCCCGAGGTGTTGAAAAGGTACGATGACAAGAAAAAGCATTATGAATTCATGGAAGAAAGCATTATCAAGGATGCGCGTCTTCCTGCGGTAACTCGCGATGGTCATGAAGTAGCAATCGGCGCAAATATCGAATTTACGGAAGAAATTCCTTCGGCGATAAGTCACGGAGCCGACGGTGTCGGGCTGTACAGGACAGAATTCATTTATGTCAACAAGGAACAGCTTCCTACGGAAGATGAGCATTTTAACCACTATCGCCGAGTGGTTGAGGACCCGATGATTGCGTGGGCAACAATACGGACGTTTGACCTCGGTGGTGATAAATTTGCCTCAGATCCGAGACTTGCCGAAGAAATGAACCCAGCGATGGGTCTCCGCGCAATCAGGTTCTGTCTTCGGGAGGTCGAGTTGTTCAAGTTACAGCTGCGGGCGATTCTCCGTGCCAGCAAATACGGTAAAACGAAGATTCTCTTTCCGATGATTTCGGGTGTTGCAGAGATCAGAGAGGCGAAGAGAATCCTCGACGAGGTGAAATCCGAACTCCGCAATGAAGGTGTACCGCTTGATGAATTTATAGAGATAGGTATCATGATAGAGGTGCCGTCGGCAGTGATGATGGCCGATAAACTTGCCGAAGAGGTTGACTTTTTCAGCATCGGAACCAATGATCTTATCCAATATGCTCTCGCAATAGACAGGATTAATGAACGGGTTACCTATTTGTATGAACCGCTCCATCCCGCCATATTGCGACTGATACGACAGGTAGTAGAAGCCGCCCACAATGCAGGGATAAAGGTTGCCATGTGCGGTGAGATGGCCGGGGAGCCGGCGTATGCGATGATTCTTCTCGGTCTCGGATTGGAGGAGCTGAGTATGACTCCTCTGGCGATACCGCAGGTGAAGAAGATCATACGGGGTGCCACAGTGAAGGAATCGAGAGAATTGCTTGAAACCGTCATGAAATTTTCAACTGTCGGTGAAATAGAAAAATATGTGCGAAAATACATGATCAAGCGATTTCCTGACGAATTCGAGATAAACAACCATTAATCAATTCACGACATATCGGAAAATTCACACGAATCAGAATGATGAACTCATGGCATGAATTACAGGGGAAGATTGGCGAATACTACAGCGGGTCTCTGTATGATGATTCCTCCTCACCCCTCTTATGGTATCTGAGAAGGATTCTCTCGAAGGTAAATATTGCCGAGGAATACGTCGACGACCTGCAAACACTTGAGCAAAAGGGTGTGGTCATTTATGCCCTGAAAAATAAGAGTCAGATCAATTCGCTGATTCTCCGGGATCTCACCCGGCGTCTCGGGGTTCGGGAGCCATCCTACTGTCACGGCATAAATATGATACTGTGGCAGCCTTTCATCTATGCGTTCAAAACAATCGTATCGCGAATTTTTCACAACCCGTATAGAAAAAAGATTCTGAAGCAACTGACAGAGAAAAAGAAGAGTTCCGTAATATATCTCCGGGGTTCGCAGTTCATCGGAAGTAAGTATGCGAAGGATCCGTTGCTTCAGTTGATTGCTGCACAAAGGACATTGGATGTGCCGGTATACCTGGTGCCTCTTCTCGTGGCTTATGGAAGGAGGAGAGAAAAAAAGGATAAAACTGTTTTTGATCTTCTCTTCGGGGAAACGGAAAACCCGGGTATGCTGAGACGGATGATCAATTTCATGAGGTTTTACCCGAAGGCATTTGTTGTCGCCTCCGACCCGATTGACCTTGCGGAGTACTGTGAAAAGAACAGCGCATCATCACTTTCCCCCGAGACGAAATCCTACATGCTACGAAGGGAACTCATTGATCGAATCGATGAAGAAAAGCGGACAATCGTCGGACCCATTCTGAAATCGAGAGAGGAACTCGTCGACATGGTGTTGCGTGATCGTGATTTGGTACAATTCATGGAGAAGACAGCGGCCGTCGACAAAAAGGACTATCAGGACATTGTCAAGCAGAGCAAGAAATATCTCTTCGAAATAGCGGCCGACTACAATGAAACGTATATCGGATTATGGGACAAATTCCTGACGTGGCTCTGGAATGACATCTATGACGGTGTCGTCATCGACAGGGAGGGGCTGACGAGGATGAGAAATGTTTCGAGGAAAATGCCCTTTGTCGTTGTTCCGTGTCATCGGAGTCATATTGACTATCTTTTTCTTTCCTATGTTTTCTACCACAACAATATCCAGATGCCCTTTATCGCTGCCGGGACAAACCTGATGTTCTGGCCCATGGGACATGTTTTCAGGAAATCGGGTGCCTTCTTTATCCGGAGAACCTTTAAAGGTGATGCCCTTTACGGCGAAATATTTTCAAAGTATTTAAAAATTCTCTTGCAGGAAGGGTTTCCTGTCGAATTTTTCATCGAAGGGGGCAGAAGTCGTACGGGCAAAATGATAATGCCAAAGTATGGACTCCTTTCAATGGTGATTCAGGCCTACCGGGAAGGGGCCTGCGACGATCTCGCAATTATCCCTGCATATATCGGGTATGACAGGGTCATCGAAGAGAAGTCATATTTGAAGGAGATTGGCGGTGCACAGAAGGAAAAAGAGAAAACCTCGTCGCTTCTGAAGAGCCGTAAAGTATTGAGAAAGCGCTATGGGAGTGTCTATCTGAACATCGGCGAACCTATTTCGCTCAAGTCCTATCTGGCCTCACAGGACGTACCGTTTGATGATATGGCAATGACTGAAAGACAGGCCTTCTATCGGAAAATCGGCTACGATATTGTTGGGGAAATCAATAACATATCCGTCGTGTCACCGTTTTCCCTGGTTTCAGCCGGTCTCCTTTCTCACTACAGACGAGGCGTATCTCACGGCGAATTTATGGATATTATCGAAGAATTTTACGATTACCTCGCATTCAGAAAGGTGCGTTTTTCGTCGACGTTTACCCACAAGGAGAAGGCGATACACGATGCCCTGAGCCGGTTAGAACAATTCGGGTACATTTCGCGACTCGGGACCGAAGAGGAAGAGGAAGAGGAAGTAGAAGAGGTGATCTACTCCATAGAAGATGATAAGCGGATGAATCTGGAGTATTACAAGAACAATATTCTCCACTTCTTTATTCCTCTCACATTCGTTGCTACTTCCATCCTTTCCAGTGCGGAGGATCAGATACCGCTATCGAAAATCATGGAAGATTACAGTTTTCTGAAGAGACTATTTCGCCATGAGTTTATTTTTGATGACGAACTCGACGATCTGGATGAGGTCAGTGCGGTCCTGTCGTATATCCACGATCGCGGCATGATCAGCGGCCGTGAAGTTGACAACGAGGCATGGATAGAAGTAAAGGGCAAGGGGAGGGCGAATCTCACCTCTTACGCCGGCCTGATTCAGAACTATATCGAATCGTACTGGATTGCCATGAGAGGATCGGCGTACGCCCGCAGTAAGAAGCGACAACAGAGAGACCTGGTAAAAAAAATGCAGAAACTGGGAACAAAGATGTTCAAAACGGGGGAGGTATCAAAAGCGGAGGCTCTTTCTCAGTTGAACTATCAGAACGCCGTGAAGTTTCTCGAAGATGAAGAAATCCTCTTGATGATAGACGAGAAAAAGGAGAGAAGAAGAGAAACGAAAAACTTCATCCTTACCGAGGATAAGAATCGTATAGAGTCATTGCGACATCGATTGTTTCGGTTTATGTAAGTGGAAGATTCGCGTGTGAAGGTTCTCGTCGTGAGGTAATGCGTGAAAAAGATGAGGGGCGGTTACCCACCGCCCCTTTTTTATTTGTTCCATATGAAAGTATTCACTGACCTCGCTTCAGTGCAGTACTCACTTCTTGATATTGTAAAATGCCGCCATGCCTCGATAGACGGCCTGATTGCCCAGTTCTTCCTCGAGCCGTAGCAGTTGATTGTATTTGGCAAGTCGTTCGCTTCGTGAAACGGAACCGCTCTTGATCTGACCGCAGTTTGCGGCGACGGCAACATCGGCCATATAGGTATCTTCCGTCTCGCCTGATCGGTGGGAGATGACGGTGGTGTAGCCGGCTTCCTTTGCCGTTTGTATTGTTTCCAGCGTTTCTGTCAGCGTGCCGATTTGATTCAGTTTGATGAGTATTGAATTGGCGACACCGAGGGATATGCCCCGTTCCAGTCTCTTTTTGTCCGTCACAAAAATATCGTCACCGACAATCTGTATTTTCGCTCCGAGTTCCGCTGTCATAATCTTCCAGCCGTCCCAGTCGTCTTCGGCAAGACCGTCTTCGATGGAGAGAATAGGGTATTTATCGACCCATGTGCGATAGAGCGCGACGAGAGCTTCCGCACTCATGGTCGGGTTTTTCTCGGCGGCGAGTATGTAGGTGCCGTCTTGGTAAAACGAGCTCGCTGCTGAATCGAGGGCAAGAAAAACATCTTTGCCCGGTTCATACTTTCCCTTTTCGATGGCCCTGAGAATGAGTTCTATAGCTTCTTCATTGGACTGCAGGTTTGGGGCAAAACCTCCCTCGTCTCCGACAGAGGTGTTGTAGCCTCTGTCTTTCAGAACGCTTTTCAGATGATGGAATATCTCGCTGCACGTGCGCAGCCCTTCCCTGAAGTTGGGGGCCCCCACGGGCATTATCATGAATTCCTGGATATCAACATTGTTGTCGGCGTGCTGCCCGCCATTGAGGATGTTCATCATGGGAACGGGAATATCCTTTGCCACGACACCACCAATGTACTTGTACAGAGGGAGGCCGACAACCTCGGCAGCTGCTTTTGCGCATGCCAGTGACACGCCCAAAATTGCATTGGCGCCGAGGACACCCTTGTTTTCCGTGCCGTCTAGCTCGACCATGGCATAATCAATTTCGCGTTGGCGGAGGACATCCATCCCGATGATTTCAGGTTCTATTTTATGATTCACATTATCAACTGCCTTTTGCACTCCCTTGCCGAGATACCTGTCCATCTCGCCATCCCTGAGTTCCAGCATTTCGTGCTCACCCGTCGATGCCCCCGAGGGAACGGAGGCCCTCCCGACGATATCGGAACTCAGCGTTACTTCAACTTCCACTGTGGGGTTTCCCCGCGAATCGAGAATTTCCCGTGCATATACGTCGATAATTTCAGTCATAATTCCTCCTTACTAAAGGATTATTATTGCTATCTTTTTGCGGAACAACCATATACGAATATGAGGGTATTTTCAAGGCGATTATTTATGGATACGGCGGGAAGAAAGAAAATCGATCGAATAGTCTTTGAAGGGTAAGAAAATCTTTCGTAATGTCACTCGGGTGCCATGTCAATGACACCTTTTATATGGTTACGTGGAGAATGCCTTCAGGTGTTTCTTACCGTATCTTCTTTATGGAGCCGGTGACGAATCGTACCATGTCATCAACTTTCTTTTCGGCGTCCGCCGTTATCTGCGAGGCTTTTCTCCGTGCTCTCTCCAGTTCCTTCTTGGTCTCATCTCTGCCTGTTTCGATAATCTTGTCGTGTTCTTTTGTGATGTTATCCATCGGCAAGTCGGATGACAGAATATTCTTTACGTCCGTTCGTGCACTGTCAAGAATCTGCCTCGCCTGTGTTCGGGCATCGTCCAGGATTTTTTCGGCTTCTTTCTCGATTCTTTCTATCGTGGTCTGTACGGTTTCCGGCATAGTGCGCGACCTCCTCTATTTGTTGTTCAGTTCTTCGTATTTCTGGATGACGATGTAAGTTCCGTGGTCGAAAAGTCGTATTGTGGCGTTGATGCTTTCAATGGCCTGCCGCTGCTCCAGTGCGGTGACGAAAATAGCCTGAAATTCGGCAAAGAGCCACATATGGCGTCGCATCATGATCAGTGCATATACGGCCTCTCGCAAAGGAACGCCATCGCCGTGAGCCTGCACGGCGTATTGTGAAAAGTAATCGTTAACCTCCGTGTAGGGTTTTCCGCTGAAATAGATGCGTCGCAGATTCTTGTAAAAATCGATCGCTCTCGGATAGCATTCTTCTTCTGTCATTGCGTGGTACGAGAAGGTACGGGGATTTGTGCGTACCGCTTTACACCACTGCATTGATATGTCTTCCGAGTATCGCTCCGTTACGTCAATGAGTTTGTCTGCAAATCCTTCATACATGTGTGCTGCCTCGCTGTATGGTTTAATACCCTGTGAGTTTCCTCCGTTCCTGGACGGTATCAATCTTTTGCCGGAGCGAAAAGATATTGTGTTGTGGTCTTCAAGACCTTTCTGACGACAGTAAGCTGGGGGCGAAACAGCGTGATCGTATTACGGATACTCTCCACTGGCATGTCAAGAATCTGAGAGAGAATTGTTACTTCCGATCTGCCTTTCGTCCGTATTATTATTTCCGACCGATTCGATGTCACCTCCAGTATGATCGGGAGAAAGAGTGCTGAGTGTTCTTCCTCGTCCAGGTGTTCCTTTAACCAGAGCAGTTCCTTTTTTTTAAATAAATGGGTACTGCCGTCGTTACACATAACGTGGGGATGATCCTCATCAAGGAGCTCTGCGAGCGACTTTCTCTTCCGGGGCATTTGTGCGTTTAACACCCTGAATTCATCGGCGACAAGCCCGGTGACCAGTTTGTTGTCGGAGGGCGAATCAGTAAGCATGCGCCTCCCTCTTTTCAATCAGCAGTTTGACAAATTTGAGTCGCGCCACCTCTTCTCGGTCCCGCTCCTCAAATTTCATCGTGAGATATTTAATCGTATCTTCCAGGCTGGGAATAACGATATACTCGAGTGCATTATTGATTCGTTTGACCTTGTTGATCTCAGCGCCGAGAAGCTCAAGGGCATTTTCGAGTTCCGCAATCTGAATCGTCGTTTCCAGGCATTTCCGTGACAGCTCTGTGCTATGGTCAAGAAGTGATGACGTATCACACGGGTTTTTCATTTTTGCCTGCAAGGCGTCGCGTTTTTCAATTTCAAACAGTGGTATCCTGACCCCGGCGACATTCCGTGTTCCTGCGGTTACACTCACCGTCATTTCTGAAACCATCAGCTCCTGCTCGAGTGAGGCATTCCCATGATATCCCGAAGCCATGGAGAGTGCCTTGTAAGCCTCCATGAATTCTTCAATGAGTTGCTCTTTTATGACCGCGCACTCCTTAACCGTCTGGAGAAATTCCATGACCAGTATGGAGAGCCTGTCTTTGACGATTTTCTGGATTCGTGTGGCGAGCCTATAGCGCCGCTTGAGACGGGCGAGTTCAATCTTTGTCGGTAGCGTAACCTTTACTTTTGTTCCCATGGTTTATTCAGCCTTCGTTTCGGGTAAATACTTCTTGATATATTCCTGCTGAATCAGCTTCAGATCTTCTCTCGGAATCATTGAAAAGATGTTCCATGCAATTCCGAGAGTCTCTTCCACCGATCGTCTCTCAAATTCATTCTGAGAGATGAACTCCTGTTCGAATCTGTCAGCGACACTGAGATAGATCTTATCGCGGTCACTCAGGGCTTCAGAACCGATGACCGTTGAAATCTCTCGCAGATAGTTTCCCTCTGCGTATGCAGCGTATGACTGCATGAAGACATTGTTATGGTCCTCTCTTGTATTTCCTTCTCCAATTCCCTCTTTCATCATCCGTGAAAGTGAAAGAAACACATCGATGGGGGGATAGATCCTCTTGCGTTCAAGCCCCCGTGAAAGGACGATCTGTCCTTCGGTAATGTATCCCGTGAGATCTGCAATCGGATGCGTAATATCATCGTCAGGCATGGTGAGGATTGGCAGGATGGTGACCGATCCCTCTCTTCCCGAAATTCTTCCGGCCCTCTCGTACAGCGAGGCAAGGTCCGTATACATATATCCGGGATATCCACGTCGGCTCGGTATTTCACCCCGCATGGCGGCAAGTTCGCGAAGGGCATCACAGTAGTTAGTGATGTCCGTCAGAATAACCAAGACGTGCATATCCTGTTCCCAGGCGAGGTACTCCGCTGCCGTCAGGGCAAGGCGAGGGGTCGATAATCGCTCAATAACGGGAGATGACGCGGTGTTGATAAAACCGACGGCCCTGTTCAATGCGCCCGTCTCTTCCAGATTCGACATGAAGTACGCGGCATCGTCATAGCTGACGCCGATTGCGGCAAACACGATGGCAAATTCCTCTGTCTTTCCCTTCAGGGATGCCTGTCGCAGGATCTGCGCGGCGATTTTGTTGTGCGGGAGACCCGAACCGCTGAAAAGCGGCAACTTCTGACCGCGCACAAGAACATTCAACCCGTCCATGGCTGATATCCCCGTCTCAATGAATTCCGCAGGCGGCATACGCGATGCGGGGTTAGCCGGAACGCCGTTGATATCGTGGTAGTCGTCGGCCACTATCGGCGGTCCCCCGTCAATCGGCTGACCGCTGCCGTCAAAGATCCTTCCCAGAATGTCGGCAGATACGGGCAGTTTCAGGGTTTCACCCTTGTATTTTACCCTGCTGTTGAGAAGATCAACTTCACTGACACCCCCAAATACCTGGACAACGGTCGTTACTTTGCCGACCTCGATAACCTGGCCGATTCGCTGTTCACCGGTGCCGAGGAGTACATCGACAATCTCGTTGTACCGGATTCCCGGGATGCTCTCAATGACGAGAAGTGATCGTCGCGCCGTACTGATCGCTTTCGTTTCTCGGGTAAAAAGTTGAAGAGATTCCATTATATGCCCCCCTCTTCAGGAATTAAGTTCTGCTCCATGTCTGACCATAACTGTTTGATATAGTTTTCGAAGTCATCATGCGGTACGTCTTTCATCCTCGATATTCTCGGCACAATTTTCGACCGCGCAATTTCGCCGACCAGCATACCCGATTCGGCAAGGTCCTTTGCCATATCGAAGAACTTGATGATCGTTGCCAGCATTGCGTGAGAACGTTCCGGCGGCGAATATGTGTCAACGGGATGGTAGGCACTCTGCATGAGAAAGTCTTCCCGTATCAATCGAGAGATTAGCATTGTCAGTTTGTCGTCTTCCGGTAGTGCCTCGGGACCGACGAGACGGACGATTTCTTCAAGTTCAGCTTCCTGCTGCAGCGTGATAAGTGCCTTGTTGCGCACCTCTATGTAATCGGGGCTGATCTTTGCCCACCATTTATCGACTGAGTCCGTGTAGAGACTGTAACTCTGAAGCCAGTTGATTGTAGGGAAATGTCGTCTGTTTGCGAGAGCGACGTCGAGGGAGTAGAGGGCATCGACGATTCTCAGGGTTGCCTGCGTGACCGGTTCGCTGAAGTCTGCGCCGGGCGGGCTTACGGAACCGATGACGGTAGCCGACCCCATGCGCACCGGGTTTCCGAGGCATTTGACACGTCCCGAACGTTCGTAAAACGTTGCCAGACGGGAACCGAGGTAGGTGGGGAATCCTTCCTCGCCCGGCGTCTCCTCAAGCCGCGCACCAATTTCCCTCATTGCCTCCGCCCACCGGGATGTCGAATCGGCAACAAGCAAAACATCATATCCCATATCCCTGAAATACTCTGCCATGGTGATACCGCAATAGATACTGATTTCTCTGGCGACCACGGGCATATTCGATGTGTTCGCAATAAATATTTCTTTTTCCTGAAGCAGCCGATCCGTTTGGGGGTCGCGCAACTGCTTGAAACTGTGCAGCACGTCCGCCATTTCGTTTCCGCGCTCGCCGCACCCCACGTAGATGTTGAGATGCGTCTGCGACCACCGTGCCATCTGCTGGAGGTTGACTGTTTTCCCGGTGCCGAACCCACCCGGGATTGCCGCCTTCCCCCCCAGTGCCAGGGGGAAGAGATAATCCATGATCCGTGTACCCGTGACGAGCAGATCTTCAGGATCGAATCTTTTCTTGTAACGTCGTGGTTTCCGGGCAGGCCAGCGCTGCATCATCGTGAGGGGTGTTTGCTCGCCGTCGCACTCGATAACGGCGACCGGTTCTTCAATGGTGAAATCCCCCTCATATATTTCCGTGATTGTTCCTTCGATTCCTATCGGTACCATAATCTTGTGTTCGATGAGCCCCGTTTCGGGAACGCTGCCGATAATGTCGCCCTCCAAAACACTGTCTCCCGCTTTCATTGTGGGGGTGAAACGCCATTTCTTCTCTCTGTCAAGGGCGTAGGTGCGGGTCCCGCGTATGAGAAAATCACCGATATCGTCCATCATCGTTACGAGGGATCGCTGGACGCCATCGTAGATGTTTCCCACCATTCCGGGGCCGAGCTCGACCATTAAGATTTCTCCTGTGCCTACCACCGGTTCGCCCACTCTCAGGCCGACGGTATCTTCATAGACCTGAATGACCGCCTTATCCTGTTCGAGGCCGATGATTTCACCTGTGAGCCGTTCTTCTCCCACATCAACGACTTCGTATACCTGTGACCCCCTCATATCCTCAGCGATGACGACAGGTCCTGAAACTCTCCAAATTTTACCTACAGTAGCCATAGGAAATGCCTCACTTCAAAAATTTTAAATTTTAAGATTCTGGTTCCTTGTTCCCTGTATAGCATCTCTGATCTTCACTCCCTGTTACAAGAAACAGGTATCTCGCAGCTCACGTGTTTAAATTTCCACGTTGAAACCTATGAGATGTTTTGTATACGACTTGTAATATTCCTTTATATTTTTTCTTTCTTCTTCAAATTTTGCCGGGTATTCGACCACTATGGCGCTGATCTTCTTGCTCTGTCGCATTTGTGTGATGATGTCTTCAATGTGGTTCATCCAGTCTTCCGGTACCATGATCATGCGAAACGTTGTATCTTTCGTAAACTCTCGTACTGCGTTTCGTATGTCTTCTCCCAGAGTGCGAGAAGCTGCATCGATAACGGCGTAGTGTTTGACACCCGCAAGCCGCATGACGGCGGTCTGATCTTTGGTTCCTATGACGGCGATAGTAAGGTTCGTAAGATTCATCATGATGCATACACCAGATAGTCTCGTATTCCTGACAGCGGAATCCCGTCCAACACGGTTTTAAGAATCAGGCGCAGGTTGCGAATCTCCGTTTCTTTGAGGATCAGGTACCAGAGGAGATTACATGGCGATAACGCCCTGGGCGACAGGAGTTCTCTCGACAGCCGCACCTTATTTCTGTCTATGGCTCTGTCAATAACCGTTATTGTCCCCTCTTTTTCGAAGTTTTTTGCGATATGTTGGGCCATGATATAGTATTGCGTGTGTTCAAGTCTGGTGACGATTTCATTTATCTTCAGCGAGGGCAACTCTCGCAGCACTTCGGGGGTAAGCATGTGACCGTCGGGTAGAATATATTCGCCCGGAGGAGAACCTTTAGCTCCGAGGGCGAACCGAAAGACGGCGTGGACGTTTAAAAGATCGATAATGATACCCAGCGCTTTTGCCAGTATGCTGCCATCGCTCATCGTTTTCAAGACTGTCATCATATCTTCGTGATAGGTGCTGTCCATTTTAAACTCGGCCTCGAATGTCGACCGGGGGTCCTTTTCCTTGATATGTTCCCTTATGATCGTTGCATAGTCACCCAGCCGTGCCTCGGTGAGTATCTCGGCTATTTCCTCGACACTTTTCGTCTGGGAGAGTTCTTCCCGCCGGCCCTGCCGGTCGATCTCACCGAGCGGAATCATCGGTGCCGTCTCTCCCGTTAAGGTTTGCCGTAATGCGGTTTTGATATTTGCTATGTCGTACTTTTTTGTGTAGACATCAAGCATGTCAACCATGGTGCGGGGAATGCTGAATCGTTTGAAGCGTGCCAAGCTCTGTCCCATATACTGCCAGAGACTGATGTCAAACTCCTCAAAAACTGCCGTCTTGCCTGCGGTACTGTCAGAAAGATATTCGCCGATATCGGTGTCTTTGATGATGTCGAGAACATCCGGAACGGTCTTCGATTTCTGGACGATGCCGTTCAGATGATCGTACGCCACCACCTTGGCCTCTTCACCTTTGAGATAGGCTGATGAAAATGCGTACCGTGTGCTGACCAGGTTCATTATTCTCCCGCTCCGAATAGCTTTTTCCCTATTTCGGGTAATATCTTCGGCATAAGCATCTCTACCCTCATGTCAAAAGAATTATCGATACTGACCATTTCGTTGTCTGTTTCAACGATGACGCCTCCGAGACTGTTGACCTCCCGGATATCTGAGATCATTTCTTTCAGTTCATTGTCCTCATTGACGAATCCTCTGACCGACGCTGCATCCTTCGGGGCTACCAGAATTCGAAGCTGTCTGTCCGTCTCAAGAGCATCGATGGTTTCCTTCACAAGAGAGAGAAAGAGGGTTTTGTCCATGACGGTTTCGGCGAGTTCGGTTTTTACCTTGTCTCGAATCCGGTTCAGTATGGCATCCTTCTGGCGGAGAATATCCTGCCGTGCTTTCAGGGACGCCTGAGCCGCGAGTTTCGATGCTTCACGACGAGCCTCCGAAATAATCCGTTTCTTTTCGTCTTCGAATTGCTCGTTTTTCTGATTCTGGGCCTTCTGCAGCATTTCCGCAGCCCTCGTCTCGGCCTCCACGACAATGGTAGCAGCTTCTCCCTTGGCCTTTTCGAGAATAGCATCCCGTATTTTATCGGTTTCCATGGTGTTCCCCTTTGCTCATTGCTACATTAGTTTCAGAATGCTCAGTGCCATGATGGTAAACACGAGTCCCAAAACACCGATGAGCTCAACGAAGACAGCGAGCATCATAGATGCCGTCAGGATACGGCCCCTTGTCTTTGGCAGGAGGGCAATTCCTGAGGCACATACCGCCCCCTGGAATATGGCAGAAAACAATTCTGCAAACCCCGCCATAATGCCGATTCCCAGAACGGCAACGCCGGCACCGACACCTGCTGCAGCCACTTTCGGAAGGACGACCGTCAGTACAATAATTAAGATAATCAGGCCGTAAAAGCTCTGGGTCATGGGAAGTGACGCAAGCACGATGACATTTCTGAGCTGCGTCGAATCCTCGGACAGTGTTGCTACTCCGGAAGATGCAGCATTCGCGATTCCTATAGCTGATCCGGCCAAACCTCCTGCAAGTGCCATTGCACCGCCAAATGTAGCCAAGGCTTGAATTGAAGTCATGCTCTTCTCCTCTCTTTAGGATTTTTTACCAACCACTACTTCCTTGCGAAGTTTCAGGTGAAACGGGGCGTATTCCCGTCCACCCCCTTCGTAGAATTTTAAAAGAAACTCCACAAAGCATAATCTCAGTGAATGAATGAACGCAGCAAGACTGCTCAACAGCAGGTTGAATACATGAAAAATGACAAGCAGTATGACACAGACAATAAAGGCAATGGTAAGTCCTAGAACGCCGGGCACAAACGAAGAGATAGTCTTCGATACCCAGTCGGACAGAAGATTGAACGAGGAGGCAAGATAGAATGTGGCGAGTCCCACGCCTGCAAGTCTTGAATATGACATGACATCACCAAGTATTCCTGTGAGGTCAAAGATCCAGAAGATCGCCCCGAGAGCCCCCATATGCATGAATGCCCCGGCGATAATAAGAATGAGACCACCGAGAAGCGGCCAGAGGAAGGCAGCATAGACGGGTGCACTGAGATGGATAAGGTCAATGTTGAGCAGGGCATTGAAAATGTAAGGGATACCGAAAATCTGGATAAGAAACAGCCCTATCTTGCTCACGACCACCCCTTTGTCGTTTTCTTTGATTCCTTTAATCATGCCCAACACATGGGCGATGTTCAGGTGAATGAGTCCGATAACAAGCGAGAGGATGATAAATGATATGGGATCCGACAACTTGTTCTGTATGCCCGTTATGAGGGCGAGGGTCTTCAGATTGACGCCGAAGAACATGTTGAAAAAGTCACCGAGATACGTGCCTGAAAGCACGCCAAAGAGAAGTGCCACACTGCCGCTGATGTAGAGGACTCTTCGGAAGAGCGTTGTTCCCTCCGATGTTGGATCATCGACTAATTTGTCAAGGAAAAATCGGGCCATGAGCAGGAGTCCGAACGCATACACCATGTCGTTGAGCATGATACCGAAGAAAAACGCAAAAAAGTAGGCTACACTCGGTGTGGGGTCCCAGTCACCGTACTTAGGGAGACTGAAGAGATTCACGATGACTTCAAAGGGCTTGATGGCTTGAGGATTTTTCAGCTTGGTCGGTGGATCGTCTTGTATCGTCGGTGCCTCCGTGGTGATGAGCGCATAGTCCAGGATCTCCTTCAGGCCCGAAGTGATCATGCCAATGTCTGTTTCGGGAATATACCCCTCGATCAAGGTAACATAACGGGCTTCCGCGGCCTGCTGCAATACGGTGAGGCGTACGTGTTCGGCCGTTAAAATCTCACGATAGATCACAATCGTGGACAGATCGCCCTCGATGAGCGCCTGCATCTCTCGCCGTAACGCGTCACGTTCCTCTTTTCGCGTACGGATCACCTCGTCGTTATGGGTGAGAAACGAGTTCAGGCGCATGTCTTTGTCAGGTATTTTCAGTGTGATGATGCCGTGATCTTCTATGAGGGTTTCAAGTGTTCTCCGATCGTCGGATCTGGCGATAAAATAGACAGCCGCGTCGCTCTCCGAAACGACGGTGACCTGTTGCAGAATATATGCTCCTGCTTTTTCTTGAAACGTGGCGAGGGATTCCTCGGGCAGCACGACGACGCGAGAGAAGAGATACGTACCCGTATAGTTCAAATCTTTGAGTGACACATCTGCCGTGTCTTTCAGGAGACCAAGATAAGTTGCGAGAAGTTCACACGCGACAAGTTCTTTTTGTGTTCGATCAAATTTTTGTGACGTTTCGGATAACTTTTTATGGAATACATGGGCCTCCGCCATGATTGTATCGAGGGGCGGAGGGGTGACTTCTTCCGGCAGCACGATGATTCTTTCGCCTTCGAGGTGATCGAGAATGGTATTGAGAACTGCGAGTGCTCTCCCCACGTCGGTTTTTTCGTTTTCTATGGCAGCCCTGTCAATAGGGCTCAGCTCCTTTGCTTCTTCAACGTGGAGTACTCCCAGTTTCTGCAGACGTGTGAGAGTTTTTTCGGAGTAATCTTTAACGGTAACAACCTTGACCTTGAGCATTGGCTCAGAAGTGTTTATGAGTATCGGTATCATGTATAGGACTCTCCAAGCACTTTCAAATTACAAATGACATTTCGAATGAAAAACGAGCAGCACCAATCGTCTTCTGGATGAAGTGGTTTTTAAATGGTGTGCACCCCCTTTTCTTTCGTAAAGTATGATGAAGAGGAAGCAAAGATAGCGATTGAAAATTCTTTCTTTTACAGAACGTTACAGATTATGTGAAGCCGCGTTAGTGAATATGTAATTACCACAGCCGGTGTGAACATCACGAACAACAGAGATTCTACTTGAAAAAAGTGCTTGCATCATCGCGTACAATATTCGCATTGCAACTTGTCGTGAGTGGTAAATAACGTTTAAGATGCAGCAGCATAAACATCCTACCATACTAGCATTTATAGTAACGCAACCCGTGCTCTTTTTCCAGAAAAATTTCATACTATTTGCATGAGAGCGATAAATGTCGATTTAATGCGAATAGTATGGGGGTTTTTACGCGGTCGTGTCCTCCTGCTGTGACGAATCGTGGATGTCGTCATTGCAGAAAAGACCCGAGGGTTCGTATCGTTCGGTTTCAAACTGGAGGATAGGATGATCGATATTGTGTCGCTGCAGCAGCACTTTTCTCACGTTTTTCGCAATCGCATCAACTGAACTCAGCATCTGATCCGGGACGACCACGTGTGCTGCCAGCGCAATACTGTTCGCTGACATGCCCCAGACATGGATATGGTGGACGTCGCCGATTTCCTCTATAGCCATCATGTCATCTCTGATTTTCATGATATCGACACCCGTTGGGGTTGCATTCATGAGAATGGTAAACGCCTCTTTCAGGATATCCCACGCACTATAGAGTATGAGAACGATGATAACCCACGATATCACGGGGTCCAGCCAGTACAGCGGGAAAAACAACCAGATGACACCGATGATGACGACGCCGATTGATGTCAGGGCGTCCATCAGCATATGGAGGAACACACTGCGGATATTGAGATTTTCCTGAGCTCCGCGGTGCAGTATCACGACGGAAACCATGTTTGCGGCAAAGCCGATGGAAGCGAATATGATAACAAGGTGTCCATCGACCGGCTGTGGATTGATAAACCGTTTCCATCCTTCAACGCCGATATAGAGACACGCGGCGCACAGAAGCGCCGTATTCAGGATTGCGGCAAACACTTCGATACGGTGGTAGCCGAAGGTGAGCTTGGGGGTAGGTGGTCGCTGGGCGAGGCGGAGAGCGATATATCCGATGAGGGTTGACGTAAAATCACTGAAGTTGTGGAGCGCATCGCTGATGAGGGCCATGCTGCCTGCGAGAACGCCGCCGATGATCTGTACAACCGGGATTATCAGATTCATCACCATCGTGATGATCAGACGCTTTCCCAGTGAAGTTTCGTGAAGATGAACCATGATACCATGCTGGTAAGGATATGCCGTGTTTTTACAAGACACTTAATACTGTTAATCTACCATGCGTGTCTGCTTTTCTCCACTTTTTTCATCTCAAAGAGTTTTCTGCAAGAGCATTTTGATGTCCTCAACGGAAGGAACCTTGCCCGATATGATAACGCTTCCATCGACAATGACTGCCGGTGTCATCAATACGCCCAACTTCGCGAATTCTTTTACATCGCTGAGTTTTGAGACGCTCGCATCAAGGCCTAGTTCCGTTACCGCAGTAATGACAGTTTGCTCAACTGCCTTACATCGGGCGCAGCCGGGTCCTGCAATTTGTATTTTCATCTTTGTTACCTCCTCAAAGAATATAATTTCCGAAAAACCATCCCATCAGCGTTCCCAGAACAATGATGGTGATCACATAGACAATCGCTTTTTTGATTCCGAAGACTCTCGCAATGGCAATCCAGTTCGGCAGACTCAGGCCTGGACCCGTGAGAAGGAGCGTCAACGCCGGACCGTTGCCCATCCCCATTTTCTGAAGAGTGTCGACAAAGGGCGCCTCTGTCATGGTGGCGAAGTAGCTGACCGCCCCAATGAGGGTCGCGAAAAAAGATGCCGAGATAGAATTTCCTCCGAGCCAGGTCCGTATCCATTCTTCGGGTATGAGGGCGCCTATTATGCCGACGATGAACACGCCTGCCAGAAGCAGGGGAAAGATGATCCTTACGAACCACCACGTTTCTCTCAGCCACGCATCTATTCTCTCTCGCGGAAGTACTATGAACGTATATGTCGCCGTTATGATTGTCAAAGCACCCCAGACTAAAACTTTGTGAAGGTAAGGTCCCTTTTGCACGAGGTAGTTTGGGGCGAGAAGCGATATTACGATCAATGCCAGGAGAATGATTTCCTTCCAGGCAATAAGCTTCAGCTTTTCACCTTCTACCGCTCCAGCGGTGATTGTGTGCCCGGGGTTGTTTTTCTTGCCGAAGACAACCGTCATAACGCTGCCCACGATAAATGCCATAAGGAGAGCGGCAATTATTCTGGATAGCACCATCCCGCTTCCGAGAATTGTTCCGGTATACGTCAAGGCAAGTATGTTGGCAGCCGGAGCTACCCAGAGAATGATGAAGGCTACGCCGACCCCGGCTCCTCCATAAAACAAACCGGATGCAACGGGGATTACCGTGCACGAGCAAGCAGCTATTAAGAAACTCGATATACTTGCCAGAGAGAACGACTTTATTTTATTTGCAGATTCGCCAAGATACATAATAATTGCTTCGCGTCTGACAAACGTGACGATACCGCCGGCGAGGAGAAACGCCGGAACGAGACATGTCAGTACATGCGTTGCAATGTAGTCCTTCAGGGCGAGAAGGCCTGCGATTAACACGTGTTCGATCATAATGGAGATCCTCTTTTTACGTTTATATTTATATATTCATATATAGCCATATATTGGTGTAAAAAAATTTAGGCTCTGCTCATGTTTCCTGCGTGGACGTAGGGATGCCTTTCTCTTATCTTCATGTTTTTCATGCCGATTTTTTCGATGTGCTTGTTTTCAGGGTGCCATCCTTCCAAGGAACCCATGTTTTCCATTCGTTCGTGTTTTCGAAAATGCATCAGACATATTTCATTGCCATAGTCTGCTGTCGATTGTTAATTTCATATAAATCCGAATGCGACGATAATACCGACAACGCCAATGAGAACACCAAATATTGCCCGTAGAGCCCACGCTTTCATTAGCTTTGTCGTACGGGCTCCCAGCCATGAAAACAGGAGAGTAACAAGACCAATCCAGAAAACAAAAAACCAGTTTTGGAAGCCATGTAGTGTGAGATTAGTTGCTCCAATTGCCGTTACCGGTATCATCTGGGCCGAAGATGTGCCAATTGCGACGTGCATCGGATATCCGAGGGTGTTAAAGATCGGCATGTAATAAATTCCGCCTCCGAAGCCGCAGAGCCCCGTTGCGACGCCGGCCAGGAACATGAGAATACAGAGTTTCGGGCCAGATTCAAGGCTATTGATTTCATCGATAGTCATGCGCGGCGGCATTGCGCCCTTCTTTTTTATGGCCATTGTGGTCATGTAGATCCCAACGGCGATACAGGCGATACCGAAAATTGCCTTTAAAACCGCACTCGGAACATACATGGCGACCTGTGTTCCCAGGATGACCCCCACCGCTGCACCGGTTGCAGCGACGATGAATCCCTTTGTGAAGACATGACGCATCATGTAGTGGCTGATAACACCCGGTATGGTGGCAACGGCGATGACGGCCATATTGACGGCATATGCCGTTTTGATAGAAAGACCGAAAAGGAACATCATGAGCGGTATGCGGATGAAACACCCGCCGATTCCCAACCACGTTGCGAGGAATCCGCACATCGCACCTATAACAATAATCCAGATTGCCAGTACAAAAAGATCCAATTGTATTTTCCTTCCGCTTCAATGTGCACAGCGTGGTTCACAATATCCTCAACCATGTTGTTAAAAACACTGCACATTTGAAATATATGTTTACCTCTTGCAGATCGTCTCCCTGTTAATACGAGGGAGGTGGCGAATAAGAGCCTGAATATCCTCGTCTTCTTCCAGGCAATCGTTCAGGGTATTGAGGATTGACGCCACGTAGGGATTCTTACTTTTGGTATCCAGCATGTAATTGACCCACAGCCCATCTTTTTCAAATCGTACGAGCCCCGCTTCTTCCAGAACTTTAAGGTGTTTTGACACTGTCGGTTGGGCGATCTGCAGCGCTTCCCGTAGTTCACACACGCAGAGGAGACTGTGCTGCAGCAGTTTTAAAATTTTTACCCTGTTAGGGTCCGAAAGGGCCTTCATGACCTTTACATAGTTTTTCATGTTGATCACCACAGTATATTTCTATATGGTAATATACTGATGCGTTTTCTTTTGTCAAGAAAATAAAGCGGCCCCTGGTAACAGGGGTATTTTCTTTTACTTCTTTGGTAAAATTTGCTATCGTCTCTTCCACGATTTTAGTGAAATTATCGATATCACTACACAATGTTATCGACAAATTCATGGTAGGCATTATGTCGATACACTGAGGAAAACCAGGTCATGGCAGAAGAAAAGAGAACGAAGCTGTATCTTCATCTCAAAAAGTGGCTCGAAAAGGCAGCGCTGGATTACGGTATGATCGAGGAAGGCGACCGCGTGCTCGTTGGCGTCTCCGGCGGGGCCGACAGTCTGGCCCTCGTGGACCTTCTCACCACACCGATGTTGTTTCTACCGTCGTTTTCGGTCATGGCGGTGATGATCGATCTCGGCTTTGACGACTCCGACAGCGGGTCTACCGTTTGTGAGGCGTTCTTTCAGGCTGCCGGCCATGACTACGTCATCGAAAAGAGCGATATCGGTCCGCGTGTTCACAGTGACTGGGCCAGAAAGAACCCCTGTTTTCTGTGTTCACGCCTGCGTAGAAAACGGATCGTCGAGATTGCGGAAGAGCACGGCTGCAACAAGATTGCCTTTGCCCACCATAAGGATGATATCATAGAAACGCTTCTTCTCAACATGTTCTATGCCCGTGAAATAAGCACCATGGTGCCGAATCAGTCGATCCTTACGGGCAAGTTTCGCATCATTCGTCCCTTCGCCTATATTCGTGAGTATCTCATAAAGAAGTATGCCGAAGAGCGAGTGTTTCCAACAGTGGAAAACAATTGTCCGACAAGTAAAGTATCGAAAAGGTTGTATATAAAAAATCTCTTGGACGAACTGGAAAAAGAAAACAAAGATATACGGGAGAATATCTTTAAAGCGATGGGCCGTGTCAAACTCGACTACCTCCTCAGGCAGGCAGCGACTCCTGAGATCGACGATCTGACAACGTTCAGCGAAGCGGGTGTCGTTCAGCACGGGGGGAACTTGTGATGGCAAAAAAGAGAACCGCGGAAAAGATCATTTGTCAGAACAAGAATGCACGGCGGAGTTTTTTTATCGAGGATACTTTTGAAGCCGGTATGGTACTCGTCGGCACAGAAGTGAAGGCCCTCCGTGAGGGCAGGGCGAATCTCAAGGAGAGCTACGCTGCCGTGAAAGATGGCGAGGTGTTTCTCCACGATATGCACATCAGCCCCTATTCGCATGGAAATCGCTTCAATCACGACCCCCTTCGGAAGAGAAAACTTCTTCTGCACAAGCAGGAAATTCGCAAGATTTACATTAAAACACGTGAAAAAGGCTTTACCCTAATCCCCGTGAAGGTCTACTTCAAAGGGGGAAAGGCAAAGATCGAAATCGGTATCGGAAAGGGGAAAAAACTCTACGATAAGCGGGAAGATCTAAAGCGCCGGGATGATAAACGGAGTATGGAGAGGGCCTTGCGGGAGAAGCACCGGTAAGTGCCGTAGCGACAGGCATAGTTTTTTCACGTACGGTGCGATATGTTATCCGTAATGAGTCGCGAAATATCATGGCGGTACACGTGATAGTATGTGTAAATGATACAATATCCCAGGATGGTATGTGTCTAGGATTACCTTGACTCTCACCGTTGAAGGTATTATATTAGTGAGGTAATTATTGCTCTTTGGGGGCGAAACGGTTTCGACGGGGATAGTTGAAGCTGTAGAAGCGTGTCGAGGTTCCTATCGGCCTCGTTAAACAGGTAGGAAAACAATACTCGCAAACGACTACGAGTACGCTTTAGCCGCGTAGGCGGCTAACGTCTTCCCGGTTTCTGTCTGTCGGACCGGATGAGGGCGTCATAAAGGCAGGCTAGCCGATCTCTTTTTCCTGCTGGGGAGTCAGGCGAAACATTACACAGGGTAGTAGCTGAATAATCCTGCCTCCGGGAGTTTTCAGCTGCGAATTTTAAAACAGGGGATACACACGTAGAAACTGCAGTGGAATATTTTCGGACGCGGGTTCGACTCCCGCCGCCTCCACCAGTATTGTTCAATAGTATCAAATACTTACAGAATATCCTTTGCCCCATTTAGTAGGTCTTCAACATCTTGATATAGACTGTCCCGTAGAAATTCCCTAATAACTTTCTTGGCAGAATAATTGACCTATCCGGTTATCAATAGTAGTATCAATTCAGAGAATCCAGACTCAAAATTAAAACTGAGACATGAAACTGTTTAACTAAAGCAGTGATTCAATTGGCTTATACGCAAGGTTACAGGCGTCTGCCACCGAGATATTGTCAAATCTTGTGGGTCGGGAAACGCCCCCTCCGGTCATTTCCTATGCCGCTTCCTGTAGTTCTCCGTCAATAAAAATTCTTTTTTCTAATACACGGGGAATCAAATTGTAGCCCTTAA
>Ga0272441_10001563_pt1 | contig 48634 bp, 40 predicted proteins | sample SSMProp6N_FD_193582 | JGI IMG/M metagenome (GOLD analysis project Ga0272441, IMG submission 193582) | Marine sediment archaeal communities from Little Sippewissett salt marsh, Falmouth, MA, United States - SSM-Prop-6N | ecosystem: Environmental > Aquatic > Marine > Wetlands > Sediment ... | reverse complement strand
AGTGCATCATGGATTACTTTACAAGCGACGTACATTTGTATGACCTTGAGAATGATCCAAATGAAACAATGGACCTTGCGGACATCAATCGCGACATCACGCAGCGACTGATGATCGAGGCAACTGTATCAATGGTGCCCCTCCAGGACACCTTCATAATTGCGTTTACGGGCGACCCTCTTCAGGGTCCGGCGCGATTCAACGGGAGTATTATTATTCCGGATGGTTACGACTACATAATGCCGTCAGGACTCCTTGAAAGCGATTTACATACCGTTGAGGGAAACACGATCGCATTTAACATCGCATCGGCAACTTTACCCGAAGCACCGATCAAGGCGCTTGTAATTTTTTTGAAACCGGGATCTGACACCATAAGCCTTGAGGTCAGGGCAGATGGGTACCTGCCATCCGACCATTTCTACCCGTACTCGAATTCCGTATCGGAGCCGACCGGGGATGCGACTGTTTCAATCAGTGAACTTACGTGGCCCAACCAGATGCCGATCGATGCGACCACACGTTCTGCATCATGTTACGTACTCGCGATACCCGGGTTCCCATCCGAGGAACCGGGAGAATTCGAGCATTCCGAGCTTGACGCTGTCACGCTCGAACAGTTAAGAGCTCTTGGTTATGTTAATTAAGAGGTGTAATTCAGACTCAATGAAATCAAGCATTGCATATATAAAAGTCGCTTTAGTATCAGGACTGCTAGTATTAATAATCCTGACATCCGCATGCACGCCATCGGCATCCGACGAACCGACAGAACCCGAACCGGTTTATCCCGCCCAGTCACTTGTTTACCTTACCCCTTTCACCGATCCCGGATCAGAGCCCGCGGTACCAGAAAGAATGTCGATCGGTGAATCGAGTGTAATCGGTTACAGAAATCCAGAGGATGCCGTGATTCGATTTAAAGTTGAACTTCGCGATAACGCACAACTTTCCTTGATGCTTGGCGCACAGCCGCAGATTCCCATTCACATGAACGACCTTGTCATACGGATCGAATACATTCCCGAGACATGGCCTGAAGATGCCGTCGAGCAAACCGAATCCGGTGATGCAGTAAGCCCGGGAACCGTAACACTCTACGAAACCTCCCCGGAGAACAACAGGGACATGTTCTATTCATGGGTGCCGGTAAATGTCACGCTTGACAGGTGGGGACCGGGAACGGGTGAGTTGAGATTAGTGGCCGAGGGCCCTGTGGCTACAAACGAGGAACTGAACCTGTATTGGGGAGCACCGACGATATATTACCCGGGAGAACGGAAATACAAAAACATACTCCTGATCGGGGTCGATACTCTCCGGGCCGATGCTATTTCCCCTTATGGAGCACCTGAGGAGGTTACACCTGTGCTGCAGGAACTATGCGAATCGGGCACAACCTTCATGCAGGCGCATTCGCAGGCTCCGTGGACGCTGCCATCTTTCGCCAGCATGATCACCGGCAATCTCCCAAGTGTTATAGGTTCGACAATCTATACAGGTCATCTCCCCGACAGGAACACAACAATCGCAGAAATTCTTCACAACCGTGGCTATTCAACCGGAATGGTCTGCAGCAATACATGGCTTGGAAACGACCAGTCCGGGTTTGAACAGGGAATGGATTACACCTGGTTCAAATATCCCTCAAACGCAACTGACGCGGTGCAGATCGCGGAGGATTTCATGGTTCGCGCGAACGGTCGTGATTTCTTCCTCTTCCTTCACTTCATGGACCCGCATACACCTTACTCGCCTCCCGAATACTATCAGAATCTTTACTGCGATCCGGAGTATAGCGGACTATACAAGTACGGTGTCGGATCGATCGAAGAATGGAAATCGGGTGTCGAGATCCCGTCCGACGAGGACTTACAGCAGGCGAAGAACCTCTACAGGGGAGAGGTTGCGTTCCTCGATCATTCGATCGGTGAGTTATTCGAGTTTATGGAAGCTAACAACCTCCTTGATAACACTTTGATTGTGTTTGCCGCAGATCACGGAGAGGAGTTTTTCGAACACGGTCAGTTCGAGCACGGTCACACGCAATTTGAGGAACTCGTTCACATGCCGCTAATCATAAAGGGTGACGGCTTCCCGGCTGGGCAGACCGTAAACGATCCGGTCGGAAACATCGACATTGTACCGTCCATTCTCAACTACCTGGATATTGATCCACCTGAAGTACTTCCGGGAATCCCGCTGCAGAATTTTACATCCGGAGAGGAGAACGGAAGCAGGATTATCTTTGGCGAGGACAACACCCGCGGTCACCTTCGCAAATTCGCGATAGCCTGGCCATATAAATGCATCCTTGATTATGTCTCGACCCAGGCACGTCTTTACAACCTGGAAGACGATCCGGGGGAACACACTGACATAAGCTCACAGAATCCTGAAATTACAAACGAGCTTAAGGTCGAGATAGTCCGCGCAATGCTCCCGGAACAGACCGCGTTCCACTGCTGGATCACACGCAGTTACGGGGAAGAATCGCATCTATTCACGGGTTCGCTGAGAATTCCGGGAGGAATCAGAAGTGTTATGGCGTTCATGCTTACCGATGACGACTCATACGAAGTAGTTGGCGATACCGTCACTTTTTCAATCCGAAGTTCACAGGAAGTACTCGGGCCCAACAAGCACCTGTTGCTCATCCCTGAAACGGATGCCGACCTGATAGAAGTCGCGTTAAGGGTCGATGGCGATACACCTATCGACAGGTTTTTCCCGTACGGAAACAAGCTGACATCGGAACCCAGTGGATTTGCATCTGTCGCACTCGATTCATTTCCGCTCGGTCACAACCTTCCATATGCAATAGAGGAGTTCCCAGCAAGGTGCTACATCTGGGGCGTACGCGGATACGATCGCGACCCGCAAAACGTCGAACTTGACGAACAGGCGCTCGAACAGTTAAGGGCGCTTGGTTACGCGGGTGGGAACTGATTAAGAGAATGAGAAAGATTTTCACGATATTACTCGGTTGTCTACTCTGTTTCACATCTCTAAGCATTGGATTCGGATGCTCTGAAGAAACGACTGCTCCCAGTCTTCCAATTGTTAAATCTGCCACAAGCCTGCTGGACATGACACCATTCATCGGAGATGAGACCGAAATCAGAAATCCGGCACCATCGACATCCCGCCTTATATTCGATGAAACCTCGATCGAGGGATGGATTGTTCCGGATGAGGGAATTCTGCGTTTTCCCGTATACATAGAATCAGACGCAGTGCTGAGATGCAGATTCGGTGTGCAGGGGGATTTTTCACAGGACAATCTGACCGGCAGGATCACAATAGAATGCAGACAGGGAGGTTTTATCGCTGAGTTATACTCCCAGGACCTCGATCATTCGGTTTACCCGCTGACGGAACCGATCGATATTTACGCTTACCTGAACTGCGCACCGGGTGAATGCGAGATCATATTTACCGTCTCCGGCCAGATAAATGAGTCTCCTGATCTAAGCCTGTTCTGGGGAGCCCCGGTTGTTTTTTATCCTGACGTTACAAACAACAGGAATATTCTGCTTGTTGGGATAGACGCGCTCAGGGCGGACGGTCTGTCAGTTTATGGCGGGAGAAGCATCGTATCTCCGAACATCCGGGAATTCAGCGAAGACTCAACCATCTTCGACCAGGCTCGCGCGCAGTCATCATGGACCCTCCCCTCGTTTGCATCCATTATCACCGGACAGCTTCCTTCGACCATCGGCTCCACACTGTTCTCGGGTCGTGTATCCGCAAATGCGGTGACGCTGGGTGAACATCTCAGGCCATACGGTTACGCGACAGGAACCGTATGCGGAAACACGTACCTTGGTAACAGGCAGTCCGGATTTCACCAGGGAATGGACGAGTTATGGTTCAGATTCTCTGCGACACCCGACCCTACAGCGAACGCCGCGATAGATTTCATCGAAAGAAACAGCGATCGTGACTGGTGCCTGTTCCTCCATTTCATGGACCCGCATGGCCCGTACACACCATCCGATGAATTCGCGGAACTGACAGTTAACCCGGACTATACAGGTTCCATCGGAAACGCTTTCCACCTTGCCGACCAGTGGAAGGACAGCCCGGTTCGTCCACCGGATCAGGATATAGAACGTGCAAGGGACCTTTACGACGCTGAAATCGCGAGTGTTGATTCAGCTTTCCGGCGTGTTATCGATTATCTGGAATCTATCGGACAGCTCGATAAAACTTTGATCATAATAACCGCGGACCATGGCGAGGAATTTTACGAACACGATGGATTCGAGCACGGGCACACTCATTACGATGAAATGGTGAAAGTGCCATTTATCATACGTGGACCCGGTTTTCAATCAGGCACCCGGGTTGATACTTGTGTCGGGAACACCGACATCGTCCCGACCATCCTGGATTTCCTGAAGGTACCGATTCCGGAAGAATTGCCGGGAATCCCGCTCCAGAATATAAACGAGTATGAGGAGTCGAACAACCGGTTCATTTTCGGTGAGGGTAACAACCGTGGCACACACAGGAAATTTGTCGTGCAGTGGCCTTATAAATGCATTCTCGACTACGTAACCGGGGATTTCAGGCTCTACAACCTTGAAACTGATCCCGGTGAAACAACCGATGTAAGTTCCGAAGATCCTGAAATTACGACAAACCTGATGCAGGTTATGTCCGCGATGATGGTATCCGAGGACCCCAAGTTCCACGTCTGGTTCATGGGTGGAGCCGATGAACCACCGGTTACGTTCAATGGTACTATCGAAGTCTCGCCAGGTCTTGAGAATGTACGGACATTCGGACTTGAGGAAACCGATTTACTGAACGTCAACGAAAACACAATAGAATTCAGCATCACGAACAATGTCCCGGTCATGGGACTCGACAAGCACCTGACGATTTTTCCGGGACATGATGATGTTTCGCTCGAAGTTACTGTTAATATCGAGGGGGAGGTTTTTAATGACCTGTTCTTCCCCTACGGAAACATGGAGCCTGAAGTATCAGGTCATGCCGTACTGACGCTAGATGACTACCCGCTTGGACCGCAGATGCCATCCGGGCAGGTAAAACTGCCTCCGGGGATGTATATATGGGGAGTGCGGGGATATGATCGTGAGCAGATTTCGACCGATTTCGATCCGGAAACTCTTGAGCAACTGAGATCACTTGGATATATCTGATGCATCACCGCCAGAACAGCCAATTTTACACGTTACTCAGGATAGCAATCCTCGTGGTTATTTCCCTGTTTGTATTTTTAACGGGATGTACCGGGAAAAGTGCAGATGTATCAAGCCTGCAGGGAACAACAACCATTTCCCTCAACATGGTCACACCATTGATCGGCGATGAGGAAGAAGTCCGCTCCCCTGCTCCGGAACCCATCAGGCTCATGATCCCAGATGAATCGGTTCTTGGATGGCCGGCCCCGCCCGAGGGAATGCTCAGGTTCCCGGTCAGACTTGGAGAAAACCCGAGGATCAGTGTACGTCTCGGGATTACCGGTGAATTCCAGGAACTTTCGAGCGATCTTGAATTCAGCGTTGAATACAGGCAGTCATCAAACAGAAACGGCAGACAGCTCGCTTCACTACGAACTCAAGAACTCTGGTCGCTTCCGCTTCAGGGACATAATGAACTGAAGGATTTCTGGACCCCCCTCGACTTCTCGGCAGCGGAGTTCTCGGGAACCGGTGGGGAGATAGTTCTTGCGGTCAGGGGTTCTCTGAGAAATCAACCCGGGATAGTCATTCACTGGGGATCGCCATCGGTTTATTACCCCGACCAGCGTCGCCATAAAAACATCCTCCTAATCGGAATCGACACCCTCCGCGCTGACGCGATTTCACCATACGATGAATCTACAGGTCACACGCCATCCATCGAGTCATTAGCCCAAAGGTCTGTAGTATTCGATCGCGCATGGTCGCAGGCGCCATGGACGCTTCCATCATTTGCGAGCATTATCACGGGTGAGTATCCCAGCTGGCTCGACGCTACCGGATTCAGCGAACATATACCGATCTCCGCAACGACTGTCGGAGAACGTCTTGGCCCACTTGGATACGCCACATTCACGGCCTGTTCGAACGGCTGGCTCGGAAACGAGGATTCCGGGTTCGAGCAGGGAATGGACGGCTTATGGTATCGCCACAACGCAGAGGCACCCGTTATAGCAGCCCGTGCACTGGATTTCCTGAATCGATCGAGAGATCGTGACTGGTTCTGCTTCCTTCACTTCATCGACCCGCACTGCCCATACGACCCGCCCGACGATCTCGCGGAGATGTACCACGTTCCCGGTTACACCGGTGAATTCACAGATGCCTTCTGCGACTGCGCCGGATGGCCTCCTGCCGAAATTGAAAGACCACCCGATTCGGATATCGCGCAGATGAGAAGGCTTTACGATGGCGAAGTTGCGGGACTTGATCGAGTTCTGGGCGGAATTTTCGATTACCTTGACGAAAATGGACTGATCGAGGACACGCTGATAATTTTCTGCTCAGATCATGGCGAGGAATTCTACGAGCACGGCGGATTCGAGCACGGTCACACGCAGTACGAGGAACTCACACGCATGCCACTGATCGTAAGTGGTCCGGGTTTCGATACGGGAACGAGATTCGGGCATCCCGTATGCAATCTCGATATCGTACCGACTATCCTCGATTACGCAGGTTTATCCGTCCCGGACGATCTTCCCGGTCTGTCTCTGATCGACTACGTTTCGGAAACCGTAAATGGTGATGATTATCGCATGATCTTCGGGGAGGAAACGGGTGGTTCGATACGTCTGAAATTCGCTGTCGACTGGCCATGGAAGTGTTTAGTCGACTACCTTACAGGTGAAACCGCATTATTCGATCTTGAGAACGACCCCGGTGAACACTTTGATATCAGCGCAGAGAACCCGGATATTGTCACCCGGATGAGCGAAGCGATCGCGGAAAACCTGCACACGCTTAGATCTGTGATTGTCCTTTCGTTTGTGGGAAATGTGGATGAGGGGACGTTTACATTCAAAGGCTCGATTGAGGTTCCCGGTGGTATAAACCAGGTAAAGGCTTACACGATGTTCGAGTCCGACACGTGGTCCCAGGATGCCGAAAGTATCTCGTTTGAAATCACCGCAGACGGTACGGTTGCCGGTTCTACAAAATCGCTCGTTATCTTTCCATCCGCGGATGCAGAAACAGTCAATCTTTCAATAGAGCCGGACATATTGACCTGGACTGACAGGCTGTATCCATACGGCACAACTGACCCTGAATCCATAAACGAAGCGTCAGTAAATATTTACGATTTCCCCACCCCCGCGAATTATCCCGAAAATCCCGAGATGCTGCCATCATCGGTATACCTTCTATGTATTCCCGGTGACCCCGATGCCTACAGGGAATCAGATCTGACCACCGCTGAGCTTTCAGATCAGGTTACGGAAGAATTGAGGGCACTTGGTTACATTCACTGAATCACGCGTTTCTACTCCACTACCTGCATGTAACCAATAAGCTGTCCCGGTGCATTGTGACGCGGAACTTTAACCCAGTCCCTGAGTCTTTCAAGCTGGTCTTCGGAAACCAGGTCCCAGACCTTCATGGCATGAAGAAGTGCAGGTCCCAGGGCCCTCGAATTTCCATCGACAACTTTAATGCCTATGCCAAGCCCGGTGTTCCTGAAACTCACACCGAACACCGCCTCCCCTCCGATCTTACCGAGCCACTTACCGTCGCTTTCCTCATTGAACGGGGTACCGAATCTACCGGTTCCCGCCGTATACCATGCAGCCTTATGAAAAGCCTCGAACATCAGGTCTTTTACTCTCGACTCGAACTCATCCTCCCTGAACTCCGGATCGGCATATCTTGCTGACGCAACGGCGATCTCCTTCAGGCTCATCCACCACGTGGGTACGCCGCACCCGTCAACGCCATACCTTAATTCCTCATACGGAACGTCCGTGTATCGCGACATCAGCTTATGGTTTTCGATCTGAAGCGGATGGTCGGGCTGCTGGTAACCTCCGTACGGCCAGCCCTTCGCTTCGCACGCGAGCAGCATCCCGATATGCTTTCCCGAACAGTTATGGTAAATGGGCGAGAGGATAATATTGTTCCGTCCAACGTACATTACAGCTTCGGGAGTAAACGGTGGATGAAATCCACATTTAAAGCATTCTTCCTCAAGACCATACCTTGTCCTGAGTTCCGTGAGTGTCCTGATATGTTCCGGTTCACCCGAGTGGCTTGCGGCCATTATCCCAATTTCCGGAAGCGAACATTCATCCGCGATCGATGGCCTCTGGCGTATTGCTGTCAGGAGCTGCAGGGGCTTGGCAAGCGAACGCTCATAGGTCTCGTATTCATATTCTCCAAAGTAACCCAGTAATTCACCGGACGAATTACAAAGCACACAGTGCGCGACATGCAAAGCTTCCCGCCGATTCGACCGAGTGCCCTCTATGAGGATGGGATCAACCGATTGAAAAAAGTTAACTGCCATAGTCGCGAATTATACACAAAAGGGTTTATACTCGCCTTAGATTATTTTTGGAGAAGTCAATGTCTGAAGAAAAGGATCATATCGAACAAATCTCGAAACTATACATGGATCACATCAACCCGTCACTGATGCGGCTGATCTCATTCATGGGCTACGACACGATCGAGGATCACTCGTCCGGATGCCATATCTACGACACTTCCGGAAACGATTTTCTCGACTGCCTTGGCGGATTCGGAGTGTTTACTATCGGGCATTCACACCCTAAGGTCATAAACGCGGTCAAGGCACAGCTCGACAAAATGCCGCTCTCCAGCAAGGTCCTTATGGTGGAACCGTACGCTCTGCTTGCAAAGAAACTTGCCGATATATCTCCGGGCAGTCTGCAGTATGTTTTCATGTGCAACTCGGGAACGGAGGCCATTGAGGGCGCTCTGAAAATCGCAAGACTGAAGACTAAGAAGCACGGGCTTATCTACACAAAGCACGGATTCCATGGGAAAACTATGGGAAGTTTATCGATAACGGGACGCGATGCTTTCCAGGAACCTTTCAGGCCCTTAATTCCGGGAGCCAGGATGATACCGTTCGGTGATGCCGATGCGCTCGCCGAAGCAATCGATGACGACACGGCGGCGTTTGTCGTGGAACCCGTCCAGGGTGAAGGGGGTATACACGTACCTCCCGATGATTACCTTCCGAAGGTCCAGGAAATCTGCCGGGATAAAAAAATTCTTTTAATCACCGACGAGGTTCAGTCCGGACTTGGCAGAACCGGAAAATTGTTCGCCTGCGATCACTGGGGTATCGAGCCCGACATCATGACCCTGGCAAAAGCCCTTGGAGGCGGAGTCCTTCCCGTCGGCGCGATACTTGGCACTCCGGATGTATGGGAAATCTTCGAGGAGAATCCGCTCATTCATTCGAGTACTTTCGGTGGGAATCCCCTCGCCTGCACCGCCGCACTCGCTGCGATAGAAGTTATTATCGAGGAGAACCTGCCTGACAAGGCCGCTGAGACCGGGAAATATATTCTGAATGAACTGAAGGCTATAAGAGATGAACATCCGGATGTCATCGCGGACGTCCGTGGAATCGGTTGTTTCATCGGAGTCGAGTTTGCCGACAGCGACGTTGGCGGAATCATGATATCATCGCTTGCGGCGAGGAAAGTTCTCGTTGCGTTTACACTGAACAACCAGAAAGTGCTCAGAATTGAGCCTGCACTTGGCATCAGTAGAGATGATGTCGACAAGTTGCTTGGTTATATTCGCGAATCAGTAGCGGAAGTGAGCAGCCTTATTTCCTCACTTTAACCATGGCGAAGAAAAAGGATAAAACAAAAGAAGCGATACGAAGTCTGCTTGACGGGGACGACCGGGAAGCTCAGATGCACCTGTTTAAGGTATCGGATTCTCCCCTGCGAAGGTCTATTTTCGAATATAATGACAGCGCTTCCTCAGAAGCCGGCACAGGCAGTGAAGATTCAGATACATCAGACTCGAAAGACAGGACCTCATGAATAAAAATCCTATGAAACGTCCACCCGATCCATTTGGCGACGATGAAGGCGTGCTTGACATTACATGCCGACCTGCAGGAAACGATGACCTCCCGCAGGTCGCTTTTCTTGCGGTTGGGCTTCTCGACAGGTTATTCGGTGACAGCTTCGCGCAGGGCAGTCAGGGAGCTGTAGACATAACGCTTGCAAATCTCAGAACGAGGTTAAGACTCGACTCAACATGGGTAATGAGCGAAGGTGAGACGATCATCGGGATGATCGATCTTGAGACGAGTGAAACCCGGAAACTTAACGGGCTTCCCATACCACGTGTACTTTCGGATTCGCTTGGTATTACAGAAATGGTGACAGAAGCCGGGCTCCTTCCGCTTCTCGTACATGAACCGGCACCGGACGAAGCGCACCAGTCGCTCGTTGCACTTCTTCCGGGAAGTCGTGGCGAAGGTCGGGGCACCCTTCTTCTGATGCATGGCGCGTTCTGGGCGCGTGCCCAGGGAAAGAACTGGATGACCTGCTGGCTTCCCGATGACGATCCGGGTCGTGCCATATACAGCAAGCGTGGTTATACCGTTATGGACGAGTTGGATGCAAAAAGCCCGTCGGGGTCGCAGAAATGGGTTTTCCTTAAAAAACCGATCTCCTCACATGCGCATAAGATTCTAAGACAGGAATCATCCAAAGGGGATAAATAATCAGGTTCTGCTTATAATCGGTCCCGGACCGGCAGCCTCCGCAGTCTGTGACAGGTTCCTATATTTATTTAAAAGATATTCCCAGTCTCCCTCATCGGTTACATCATTCCGGTAGAAAGCCACTTCAAATCTCGACAGAAGGTCCCTGAATATCGGGTACAGCGTATCGCTTCGCCTGAGCTGCCTGAGATAGGCTCTGGACGCTGTACTCTGCCGGTACCTGATCCAGCCCGAATTATCAAGGCCCCTCAATGAAGATTTAAAAAGAACGCTGATCGCGTCACGCAGCCTTCCCGAAGACGCGAGATCGGTCGCCATGCGGGCCGCGTCCTCTCCCCATCCACCGGGGTTTTCGTAATCGGGAATCGATCCACCGTTATTTTCGGCTCCGTATCTCCGTCTGCCCCCTATAGCACGCTCAAATAAAAATGCCCCTGCCATTATCCCCACGGCGAGGAGCATTATGATCACGAAAGTTATAATTCCTATTCCCGATGAGGCTTCATTATCGGGACGCCACCCTTCAAAGAACTCCCTGATTCTCGTCCTGAACCACTGCAACCACTGCGGGTCCTCGTAATCTTCCTTCACGTACATGTACTCACCGGATGATGTCAGCTCGGTCATAATTCTTGAAATTGTTGCCGGCTCAACCGGGGACGTGAATTCCTCGCCTGAAGCCTGTGCATGCAGCCCCGATACGTTTGTAACGAGAAGCAGAAATAAAACGGGAGAAATTATCAGAGTACGTCCGAACATTGCATGCGATTTTACCATTACCGATCCGTGTTTAAAACAGGTGTTTAATAACTCCGAATTATGGAATAACTTAACTTCTTGCTACAATGAAACAGGTTCGATAAAATCAGGACTGAGTGCAAACAAATAAATCTGCACGGACGAACTTATGACCCCAGAAACCATAAGACGGAGCATGTTCGCCGGATCATTCTATCCCGGCTCCGATTCGGAAATCAGGCACATGCTTGATCTGATAATCCGGCAGGCGGACCGTCAGGCAAGAAAACCCCATCCACCAATCATGATAATACCCCATGCGGGATGGCAGTATTCGGGACTCGCAGCGGTTAAAGGCCTACTGACACTTGTCGAAGCCCCCCCGAAGCGTATCGTACTGATCGGACCCGCACACAGGCATTATTTCATGGGATTCTCCCCGGCTGGCTATGAGAAGTACGAGACACCTCTCGGTGAAATCCAGGTCGATCTGAGCCTGCAGCAGGATATTGTTGCCGCAACGGATTTCGAGTTTGTCCCGGACGCCCACAAACCGGAACATTCTCTCGAAGTTATCCTTCCGATGCTCCAGCACATTGTTCCCGGCGACTGGAAAATTTTACCGATACTCGCAGGAAGCGTTGCGCGGTCCTCGATAAACAAGCTTGCCGACACACTTGCGGCAAGCCTCGACCCGTTCAAGGATGTGGTGATCATCTCGTCCGATCTGAGTCACTTCTTCTCCTACGAAAGGGCGCGCGAGCTTGATTCCGAAACCCTGAATTTTATCCTTGAGGGAGACAGTGATTCTATTATCGACAGATCTGGCGAGGGTGGTAAACTTGCATGCGGTTTTGCCGGTATCGTGGTCGCCATAAACCTTGCAAGGAAATGGGGTCTTGGCAAACCGGAGGTCCTGATTTATTACAACTCGGGTGACTCCGGTGGCGACCATAACAGCGTCGTTGGTTACACGGCCATCGAGTATCCACCGGCTGATCTTACCGGACTAAAAAAACCAAACGGGGAACAGGACTAAGTAAATGCCTGCAAATAACGAACATAATGACCTTCCGGGTCTCAGCGAAGAAAACCACCGGTACCTGAGAGAGGTTGCAGCCGATGCTGTCCGGCGACATGTGGAAGGCAAAGGGCCTCCCGAACTCAGGTATGACAATGCATCCCTCAAGGGCACCTACGGCGTATTTGTAACCCTTAAAGTACATGGTGAACTTCGGGGCTGCATTGGGAATTTGATGGCGCACAGTCCGCTTCCGGAGGCGATCGCTGAAATGGCTGTAAAGTCGGCGTCATCCGATCCACGTTTCCCGCCCCTTGGAATCTCCGAAATCGACAACCTTGAGTTTGACATCTCTATCCTCGGTCCGCTCAGGGAAGTTGAAAACACCGAGGAAATACAGATCGGCCTGCATGGCCTGGTTGTCGAATACGCGGGCCGTCACGGACTCCTTCTTCCACAGGTAGCGACCGAGCATGGACTTGACGTTCCCGCCTTTATTTCCCAGACCTGTATCAAGGCGGGCCTTCCACCGGACACATGGAAACACGGGGCAAAAATATATAAATTCGCGGCAGAAGTATTTTAAAAAACGGAAAAAATAAGTGGCAACACAGGTATTCGACGGTAAGGCTCTTGTAAACAAACTCACGAGAAAGATCAAGCGTGACACCGAACGCCTGCGTCGCCAGCATCACATAGAGGTCGGCCTCGGTATTCTGCTTGTAACCGGCGACCAGGTATCGATGGCCGATTCCGGTAAAATTGCAGCGTCCGCCGAACAGTGCGGAATAAAGGTCCACACGGAGAGTGTCGCCCAGCGAAACGTGGCCCGTCGCTTCTACCCCACACTCGAAGAATACTCAAGAAGCCCATTCATTCAGGGTATTTACATACAGCTTCCCCTGCCCACGGAAATAGTGCCACTCTCCGAAGTCATGAACCGCCTTCCGGTCAGCAAGGATGTTGCAGGGCTTCACTTTGTCACGAGGGGGATGTCGACCTATCCCCCGCACGAGGTAAGTGGATTCATCAATCCGCCCGAACTGCTCGCCATCACCGAAACCCTTTCCAATATGGAATTCGAGTTCAGAGGCGGGAAAGTCGTGATTGTCGGAAGCAACGCCACAAGCGGCATTGTCAAACTTCTTGCAGGACACCTGTTCGACAGGGGATGCAACGTCAACATACTCCGGTATTCCAATATCGTCCATTCCGATGACGCCGAAACCATAAAGAAACTCAGGTCGGTCGAAGACACCATTGATGAAACCGAGTCCGTGATTAATCCGCATGGAGAAGCGGTAATTTCGTGGACCAATCACGGCCAGTGGCTTACAGGATCCAGGCTGTCGAAGGGAAGTATCGTGATCGACCTTGGATACAAATTCGCGAGAGGAAAAATCTCCGGAGATGTTGATTTCCAGAGTGTCTCCCGCTCCGCAAAATACGTAACGCCTGTTCCCGGCGGCGTCAGATCGATCACCCATATGATGATCCTCAACAATTTAATAGAACTTATAAGGAGACAGAAGAGCAGCGAAGAAGCCGACCGAATAGGTGGACTTAAAAGACGCTTTCAGAAAAAAGAGTAATTTTTCATCCTGCTGAAATTTTTCCAAGAACCGCCTGCACAGCTTCCCCCGGACTTCCAACTATTAAAAATCCTTCCGATTCCCTGCCAGGATGTTTTACATTCCATCCTTCAAGGGTTGCTACCGGTTTTCCCATTTTAAATGCGATGGCAAGCTCGCTGAGGGTTCCCCACGATCCACCGACTCCGATCACTCCATCTGCGCACGCCACAACGATATTGTTCCGCGCGTGATTGAGTCCGGTCGGAATTACAAGGTCCACATACTCGTTCGCTGCCTGTTTTTCGTACACCGGCAGAATCCCGACAGTCAGTCCCCCCTCATCCTTCGCTCCCCTGCATGCAGCTTCCATGCTTCCACCAAGCCCACCGCACACCAGAATCGCCCCGGCCAGCGCAATTTCACGACCTGTTACATACGCAAGCTTGGCTTCATTCTCCGACGGTGATGCCGCGCAGCACACCGCTATCACCGGACTATCTCTCAGGTTTTCAATATCTATGCTTCCCATTCCCACATGATCCTCCCCCTGTAGATTGTCATCAGCACTTTACCGGTAAGCTCCTTCTCCCTGAACGGGCAGTTCCTCGCCTTTGACTCAAAAAGTTCGGGATGCACCACCCATACGAGCGACGTATCGAGCAGGATTAAGTCCGCACGGCTTCCCTTCACAAGACCGACAGCTTCAAGGTTGTAAATTTTACGCGGATTTGTGCTCATCGCTTCGATTAAAAGTGCAAACGGGAGTTTACCCGTCTTCACGAGGTGGGTGTAGCAGACCGCGAACGAAGTCTCCAGGCCGATTACACCGAACGGCGCTTTCTGAAGGCCAAGGGCCTTTTCCTCCGGAGTGTGCGGTGCGTGATCGGTTGCGATGCAGTCGATGGTCCCGTCCGCAAGCGCCTCGATGAGTGAATCGATATCCTCATCGGTTGCCAGTGGTGGATTCATCTTGCCATCGGCGCCAAGTTCGGGCACATCGTTGACCGTCAGCGCGAGATGATGCGGGGTGACTTCCGCGGTTACCCGGATACCAGAATCTTTTGCTTCCCTTATCCTGTCGACCGACTGCCTTGTCGAAATATGGCAGAAATGTACGTGCCCACCGATCTCCCCGGCAAGACCGCAGTCGCGCTCGACCATCATCGATTCCTTGCTTGGATGCCAACCGGGCACTTCAAGTGTCTCAGCGATAATTCCCGTCCTTATCGTGCCCCTGAGCCCTATGGTCGGGTCCTCGGAGTGACTTGCGACCGGCACATCATTCTCGCGGCTGAAATCCAGAGCCGCTTTCATGAATACTGGCTCGATTACCGGCTCCCCGTCATCTGTCAGGCCAACCGCCCCCGCCTTTAATAATTCGTCATGGGGTGCGAGTTCTCTCGATTCAATTCCCAGCGTCACCGCCCCAAGGCACTTCAGCTCAATTGGTTCATCACGGGTGATATCGGATACAACCTCCGGACTGTCAGCCGTCGGATTCGTGTTCGGCATCTGGATAACCGTTGTGAATCCGCCCGCAAGTGCCGCCTGTGAGCCTGACTCGATATCCTCCTTCTCCGGATAACCCGGTGTTCTGAAATGAACGTGAGGATCGCAGAATGCGGGGGTCAGGTAATTGCCCTTTCCCTCGATTATCCTGGTATCTGCCGGTACTTCGGCACCGACATGCTCTCCAATATCCTCAATAATCCCGTCCCTGATAAAAACGTTGCCCGTCAGGTCGACGTCGTTAGCAGGATCAAAAAGGTGAACATTTTTTATGAGTATTGGAGAACGGTCATCTGTCATATCAGGATCGCTCCATTTGCAGGCATTTAAAGGACAAAACCGGTAACCATGAATCCGACAGCAGGCTCCAGACCCTTGATTTTAACCTATCCTGCGAAATGTTTCGACCTGGGCACCTAAAATACCGAATTGTGCCTCTCGTAGATGTTGTAGGAGTCCCAGGCAATTCGCCATACACCATTAATTTTCAGAAGGGAGAAGTAAACGGTTGAATCATGGATCTCGCCCGGCGCGACATGCGATGTGTCTGCGATCACGAAAGCCATCGGACCGTCCAGGGCCATATCAACGATGTACATCGAGTAGCTGAGACTGTCGACTGAATCCCAGTATCCACCGACCTCATCAAGGGTTTCCTCGTAGTCTCTCACCTGGAGAAACTCACCCTCCTCGAATCCGAATTCCTGGTAGGTTTCCAGGCAGAGCGACATCCTCCATTCGATATCCTTCTCGTTAAAAGAGGCTTCGTACAGGTTGAGAAGATCCCTTATGGCCAGCCTGTCGCGATGCTGGTAATCATTCGTGATCTCATTACCCGTCGCAAGCTGTCCGTATGCAGGAGGGATCAGAAGCGCCGCAAGAATAAGCGCTGCGACAATCGGAAGCGGTATTTTTATTGACATCGATTGAACCTCCCGGTCAATTGACTGGATAATCAATAAGAGAAGATGGAAACTATTCAGGAACCGGACTTCACTCCGGTACCGGGTATTCCAGAATTGTTGAGAATTCGCCTGAGGGCGGTAAATATCAGGAAAATCGCGAAGATCACCTTGAGCTGTGGACCCGGTACCACGTTCGCGCCGTACGACCCGAAGATCGCGCCGAACCATGCGCCGGGCACCATCCATTTCACAAGGTCCCATTCGATTTCCTTCTGCCTGTGATAATTGAACGCGCTGACAAGCGCGGTCGGTATCATCGCCGTGAAACTCGCCCCCTGTGCAACGACCTGTGTCAGTCCTCCCAGGAGAACCCCGGTCGGGACAAAAACAACCCCGCCGCCAACACCGAAGAATCCCGCCGCAAGTCCTGCAAGGACTCCGAATCCGCATGTTTCAAGGTAACCGATGAAATTCGTAACGCCCTCAATTTCTGCTGCATCCGGCGTTTTAAAGAATATCATCCTGATCGCTATGAGTATCAGGAAGAAACCGAAAAATTTCGCGAGTATACGGTTCCTGAACTTCAGTGCAAGACGCGAACCGACCTGGCTTCCGATCACGCCACCGATCGCGAGTGGTATGGCAAAATGAAAATCGATGTTCTGTTTGTTCAGGAAGTAATAGACCGCGACCGCCACGGGCGCTATCGCGAGAATTACCGCAAGGCTTGTTCCCTGGGCCTTTTTCTGCTTCATGCCCCAGATCGTGAGGATCGGGACCATTATTATTCCGCCCCCGACCCCTATTAACGCCCCGCCGCTACCCGCTGCTACACCAAGAAGCAGTGCATGCCACCACGGATGCTTCCCCAGTGGGTTCTGAATTTCATCAGTTTCAGATTTATCTAATTGGGTTTTTTGCTGATTATTTTCAGTTTCAACCATGAGAATAATGTCTTTCAAGCCTGAACCTGTTACTATACACTAATTCTCGTTAAGAGTAGATCAATTGTGTTATAATAAAATCGATCATTGAGGATAAGGAGATTTTACATGAAAATATTAAGCCGCTCACTGGCAATTCTCCTGCTTGCCGGTATGGTTATCGCCGTCGGAACTTCATGCAATGCATGGAAAAACGCAAAGGGTTCGGTCGGCGGAACGGTTTATGTAAACCACCGACCTGAAGGATTTGCTACCGTCCAGCTATATCAGGGGGACACGTATGTAAAACAGGAACGCTGCAGCGATACCGGTCATTACATGATCCGTGATATCGACCCGGGCGACTATACATTAGTAGTTCTGAATGCACGCGGGGTTATCTATCCGGGAGAAACGCTTGTACAGATTGGAAGAAAGTTCGAGCAGGTTGACATCGAGATAGACATTCAGGCTGGCGGTCTTTAGTACCAGCTACCAAATCGAGCCGATAACAGCCGGTTAAATACCGGCTTTTTTACGTTTAGCCTGCCCTACCGGGATTCCATCAACTGCAGTTCATTAGTCGCTTCGACTGCGCTGAATCTCACGTTTGAAATCAACTCACGCGTCTCTTTTTCATGAAGAATAACATCCTCCGGTGTACCGGACAGCGTCATGATGTAAACAATATCCTCATGCGTTGCATAATACAGCCTGACCGTCATGTCGAGGCCCTCGGGATATCGCAGCATCTCGCGCGCATGAATGGTTTTCTGAAGGTCGGTGAGGCCCTCGGTCCATTCAGCGTCACGACGAACCAGGAGTGTTACGTAATAAAAGAAACGGTTGTTAATTTCTATCTCCGACGCTTCGAGCATCCACCTTCCGACTCCCGGAAGCCAGTTTTCATTGGTTATTGTATCCACAGCGTATGAAGACAGATCGGTCTTCGGAGATTCAGTTTCTATATTGGCACCCACAATCTTACCGAAACTCAACTCAATACCATCATTCTGCAGTATAAGGAACTCATTTGTCGACGGGAACTCAAGCTCCAGTTCAACGAAAGGACCGGGATCGAGAACATACAGCTCGTATGTGTCATTCCAGATAGGTTCCGGAACATCTTCATTTCCTGCCTTATCCTTGCAGCTGACCGCAGTCACAAGTAGCAGAACCTGTATCGTAACTGCAAGTATCCTCATTAACTTTATCCTGTTTACTCTGATACAGCCCATTTGAGGCGGTATGATACCACAACCACGCACAGCCCGGCACCGGATTATTGATTTAGTATCTTCGGATTTCATGGTGTACACTGTTCCTGACCATAATCACCATGGATAAAGTTCAGACCAACCTGCCTGACAAATTCAGATCCGCCATCGACTGGATCAATCTCGATCACCTACATAATGGTGTAATCGTGGGGTTATCCGGTGGCCCGGATTCCATCTGCCTCTGCGACCTTATGCTGCGGATCTCGAGTGAAATTAATTTCCCGGTACATGCAGCACATCTGAACCATGGGCTGCGTGGACATGAATCGGATGCCGACGAGGTTTTCGCTGTTTCATTCTGTAAAGACATGGGCATTGAATTAACCGTTGAACAACTGCGCCTTTCAGACGAGGTCGGTCAGTCAGAACTGAGCTTGGAGATGCTCGCGAGGAAGTCCAGGTACGATTTTTTCGGGAGGCTGTCCGCAGAGCTTGGCATGAACATCCTCGCCCTTGGTCACAACGCAGATGACCGGGTCGAGAATCTCCTGATGAGGCTCTTCAGGGGTGCGGGAGGACGTGGCCTTGGATCGCTTAGGCCAATACGAAATCACGGCCATCTCACCGTGATTCGTCCGTTACTCACGGCATTTCGTTCCGAGATCCTCGAATACCTGACTAACCGTAAAATCGAATACAGAACCGATCGCACAAATCTCGAGACAGATACCGACAGGGGGCGTTTAAGAAACTTTGTGATTCCACGGTTAACAGACCTCTGCCTTGAATCCGGCTTGCCCGATCCGACTGAAGCACTTGCAAGGTCCGCGGAACTTATTGCCGACGATGAAGCAATGCTTCAGGAAATAATGGACATCCACTCCATGTTCATCGAAACCGGGGAATCAGAAGAAATCAGGTTTAACAGGCCAGGTCTTAAAGATGTGCCGGAACCGATTCTCGGAAGACTGGTACTCTCGGCAATCGAACACTCGCATGATACAGTCCGCCCGGAGCGTGTCCATGTTGAAGCTATAATCGACATGATAAGAGGCACATCAGGCGGGCCGGTTGATATACCCGGTAAGCTTACTGCAAGGGTAAGTGGCGACTGGGTAACTATCGGCTGCCCTTCAGAAAAAGAGCAACCTGAGCCGGTGGAGATCAGAATTTCGGACTTTCCGCTGGACATCGAATACGGCCCTTTCAGCCTGAAATTTTCCATTAAAAATATTTTAAATGACAGAACCTTTACAGATAAGGTTTTGTCCCAAAACGGGACAGTAATCACACTTCATCCGCAACTGGATAGCCTGGTCATACGTCCTGCAGGTGTTGGTGACAGAATCGATCCGCTCGGAATGTGTGGTCATTCAAAGAAACTTTCTGACATTTTAATTGACGTAAAGGTCCCTGCGGCAGATAGAAACAGCCATCCGGTGATTGTAAACGCGACTGACGGAGAGATACTCTCACTGCCATCACTTGGGATAATTTCGGAACGATGGAAGATTACGCGGAAAACAGATTTAATTATTATGATAGAATTATCCCATTCGCAGCTTGCGTGAATCTGAAGTGTGTGTTAAAAAATAATGTTTGGGGGTACAAAACCCTCACCGACCGCCACATGGCGGTCGATATTATGAAATAGAGGAGAAATTGCACCTAAATCTATGGGTGAAGTTACCCGTAGGGTTTTTTTGTTATGAAAACTTCCCGCTGGAATCACTTTTCCGTGATAGCAGTCCTTCTGGCACTGGCGCTTCTTTATACCTTCTGGACAAGCCACACAAAGGTGGAGGAAATCAGCTTCACCACTTTCCTGAGGCTTGCGGAAGGTACTCCACCCGCCGAACAGGCGGAAGGCGATGTTACCGGATATTCACAATTAAGATCGGTTGAGATTCGCGAGGACGAGGGAATCATCACCGGTGAACCACTTCACCCGTCCTCCACCGTACCCGCGCAGTTCAAGACAAGATTTCCAATCGAGTACGAGGCCGAGATAGTCGACCTTTTAAGGAGTCAGAACGTTGACATGGAGGTCAAGAGCCCTCCGTTTATTCTGACGGCGCTCTCCCCTCTCCTGCTGCTGCTTGTTCCACTCGCGCTGTTCGGACTTCTGTATTTCATTCTCTACAGGCAGGCACAGTCCGCCGGAGGCCAGGCATTCAGCTTTGGGAAGTCGAAGGCCAAAATGCTCACCGACAACCGTCCTCAGGTCAAGTTCAAGGATGTGGCCGGTGTCGACGAGGCGGTCGAGGAACTTGACGAGGTTGTCGAGTTTTTGAAGGAGCGAAAGAAGTTCATCGCATTGGGCGCGAAAATCCCGAAGGGTGTACTTCTGGTCGGACCTCCGGGCTGTGGCAAGACCCTGCTGGCAAGGGCAATTGCCGGTGAGGCGGGCGTACCGTTCTTTCACATGAGCGGCTCGGATTTCGTGGAGATGTTCGTCGGTGTCGGCGCGAGCCGTGTAAGGGACCTGTTCGACCAGGCGAAGAAACACGCGCCGTCGATCGTTTTTGTGGACGAGATTGACGCTGTCGGACGTCAGCGTGGCGCAGGTCTTGGTGGCGGCCACGACGAAAGGGAGCAGACCCTTAATGCATTACTAGTCGAGATGGATGGTTTCGATCCCAACTCGGGCGTGATCATGATCGCCGCGACTAACCGTCCCGATATTCTTGACCCCGCACTTCTCCGTCCCGGTCGATTCGATCGACAGATCGTTGTCGATCGCCCGGATATCAAGGGACGTGAAGAAATACTTGTTATCCATACACGCGAGATTCCCATGGACGATGATGTCGACCTTGGAATCCTCGCCCGAAGGACTCCGGGATTCACCGGATCGGACCTTCGCAACCTCAGCAATGAAGCCGCTATTCTCGCGGCACGCAAGAACCAGAACAAGGTAAGCCAGGAACATTTCGAGGAATCTATCGAGCGCGTTGTTGCGGGCCCGCAGCGAAGAAGCAGGGTTATCAGTCCCGACGAACAGGAGCGGCTTGCGTTCCACGAGGCGGGACACGCGCTGGTTCCATACTACATTGGCGGGCAGGACCCGATTCACAAGATCAGTATCCTGCCGAGGGGAATGGCCCTTGGCTACACTCTTCAGCTGCCGCTGGAGGACCGATACCTCACCACCGAAACACAGATACTGGACAGGCTGAAAACCGCTCTTGGCGGAAGGGTGGCCGAGGAGATCATGTTCGACGAGGTGTCCACCGGGGCAAGCGACGACTTAAACAAGGTCACCGAGCTTGCGAGAAGGATGGTCACCGAGTTCGGCATGTCAAAGAAACTCGGTCCCATTACATTCGGTAAGAAACAGGGAACGGTTTTCCTCGGACGAGACATTTACGAGGACCGCAACTATTCCGAGAAGATCGCACAGCAGATAGACCAGGAAGTCCAGCGTATCGTAAACGACTGTTACCGTGAGGTCACGACAATCCTCACGGAGCATAAGGACAAGCTGGAACTCGTCTCAAAACGCCTTCTGGAAATTCAGGATATGTCGGGCGAGGAGATGATCGCGCTTCTGGAGGGCCAGACGAGCCTGATAACGGATCAGACACCACTACTGGACCTCGACAGTCACGCACCAAAGTCCGGCGAGCAGGAACCGATAAAACCCTCCGAGGGTGAAGTCGACGCAATTCCTCCCAAAAAAGCGCCACCGGCAATAGATCCTGTTTAAATTATCCGAAAAGAAAAAGAACCGACAAACCGCACAAACTCATGCGGTTTTTTTTATCATAATTAACTCCCATCTGAACCGTAACAATATTTTCTTGTATCATGCTATAATATCAGTACAACAGGGCGACAGGGAGGTCATTAATGTTTGTTACCCGATTAAGCGGTATGATAACTGCTATATTGGTTATCATGCTGATGCTTGGATGTTCCGGTGGATCTTCACCCGTCGAACCCGGTGATTCCGACAATTCAAACGATGGGGCTGTCCTCTCGCCACCATCTGATCTCGAACCAGGCAGACTCCTGCTTCTTGCTTATGATGTTACAGTCGATTTCGAAACGCAGGAGATAAGCCTCGCACCCATTAGAACGGCGAAAATCCATTTCGATATCAAATCGCTTCTGACCAATCCGTGGTTCTGCCCCACGAAAAACTGCCTGAAGCTGCAGTTCCTCGAGTTTGATCCCGCACAGGGTTACTTTACGGTCAAGGCCACACTGGTCAACCCATCGACCCTTGTGGCGCACGACGTTCGTGGAATTGTCTACGACAACGACACTCACAATCATCAGATACTTAACCCGGATGATTACACAAAACTCTGGGCGCCGCCTGGGTACGATTCAGTCTATCCGTTCAGGGCATTTGCCAGGACCGACCCGGATCGTGCAATTCACGCACTCGCGTCGTTCAGCGAGATCTACGAATTCCAGTTCGATCCCCTTCCGGCAAAATGGCAGTTCCCCTATGCAATCGACTGTTCATGGCCCGACAACTGCGAGGAGCCTTACATTATCTACGACCAGGACCAGATCGGTGATATGTACCAGACTCATGGATGCACCAAGCTTATGGTAAAGGCCAGCCATCACTCCGGTCCCGCCCATCTTGGCGAAGTTGAGATCGATGCTTCGTCTCTTAACATGGACATAATGGAGATGGAGTACAACCTCGACGAGGACTACTACGAGGTAATGCTTATTAACGAGGATAATTACGTCGAGTCGGGCGTCCACGATATTCTCATTTCAGCAAGCAGTCCCGGAACCGACATCAAACTTTACGACTACTTCTACATCGATGTAAAACCATCCGGAGACCTCGAGAACGTAACCGGAATTATCCACGATATCAACACGGCCGAGGGAATCCCGCTTGCGCTGATGACCACGTCCGATGGCGACAACCTTTACATCAAGGAAGCCGACTACTGCGGGTTCTTCGGTACGAACGAAGTACCTCATGGCAGTCGCGTTTTTTCATTCTCAAGACCGGGATATCACACCGATCACGTACTGAGCACCGTGTCGGACGAACCAATTGTCTTCGATATCTACCTGAACGAGAATCCTTCGGAACAGCCACCGATGCCCGTTATCGAGGTCGAGGAGCCGGAAATAAATCTTATAGATGGTATCGCGACTATTTCGGGCTTCATGCATAACATGGACTGCTTCGATAACCAGGTTGGGGTCTACGTCCACCAGGGTTACGAATACCTGATGGACATTGACAATTTCGACGGTTCATTCAGCCAGGCGGTAATCCTTACATACGGCCACAACGAAATCGTCCTTCGCGCCACTAACGCAACAGGTACGGTTCTCTCGGATAAAATCGAGATCGACTATTTCCCGGAGTGGAACTTCCGCGTTACCCTCACATGGGACAGCGAGACCGACATGGACCTCCACATGTGGGAGCCTGACCTGATCGAACATTGTTACTGGCTTGGAGATGATTTCTCCGCCCACCTTGAACTTGACCACGACATCATCACACCCGGGTTCGGGCCTGAGAACATCACCCCGCTTTATCCCAGCGAGGACATGCCCGAGGGTGTTTACCCGATTGCCGTTGACTACTACAGCGGCTATGTCCCGGTAACCTGCTACATAACCCTCAGGCTGAACGTGGGAACGCCCGACGAGGAGATGATCCAGTTCGAGCATGTTTTAACCGAGTCCGATTACATGGACTATTATCCTGTCACCGAGACCACGGCATCGTGGTGGCGTGCATGCGACCTTGTTATCGAACCCGGCGGATTTGTCACATGGCAGGAAGCGGATACTTCGCTTGTGCTGTATGAATAAAACGTCGAATCTTCGAAAATGTTTTGCGTAAGTAAAAGTTTTCCTTCTGGAAAATGATATAATTATGGTTAATCAGCGTACATGGAAATGAACCTCTATACGCTGTTGTGAATCCAAATCGATGTGGGGCAGTTTCCCTGCATCAACCTATGATTTATAAGGAGCATATTGTGCTGAACAGGATTCCCATACTAATGGTTATTGCAGCGATGGCAGTCGGAATGCTTTTAATTCCCGCGAAGTCTGTAATGGCGGAAGAGTATCCCGATGCGCCTGTTAATTTCCCGACGGACAATAGTACCGGATCATACGAGTTTCCCGCACAGGAACAATCATGGAATCCGGACCATGTGTCCGACGCTATCGTGAGCATTAACGTCACGGGTGCCAATTTCGTTGACGTTTTGATGATTCTCACCCAGCAGGCGGGAGTCAACTTTGTACTCGACGCCTACTGGAACACACTGCCCTCCGGACATGTCCGCGAAGGTTTCCGTCCTCCCGGAGGACCGGATGCAGGCGGAAGCGGTGGATTTGGCGGTGGAAGCGGATTTGATCCGCGTGATGGTGGCGGTGGAGGTTCGGTAACGCTCCACATGTCCGAAGTGCCATTCGATACTGTCTTCCAGTATCTTATGACGGCCTACAACCTCGACTTCGTCGTCTTCAGGAACACTCCCGATGCCGACCCGATTCTTTACATCGGCACACGCGAACGTCTCGAAGCCGAACTCGGCCTTGGTAACATACAGATTTACACTGTCGACTACATAGCCCCCGAGGACGCTGTTTACTTCCTGCAGACCATGGACCTGCTCCCGGTTACCTCCGGATACGGCATCTGGTTCTACGATGGCGGTAACGGCGGAACCGGCGACGGTGGTGGAAGCGGACGCGGCGGTGGTGGCGGTGGATTCGGCGGTGGAGGCACCGGCGGAGGTTCCGGATTCGGCGGTGGATCGGGATTCGGACTCTGGACCGCCCCCGACCAGTTCGGTGTCATCGGGCTTAACCTCGAGGACCTCGGCGGTCGCTCGATCCTCTGATCCGGGCTAACAAATATTGAAAACTACTCCCCCCTTTGTTGGGGGGTTTTTTCATTTCTGTTAAAATAGCTTCTCGTGTCCGATACCAGCAGCGACATATTCCTCTCCATCGTAATTCCAGCTTACCTGGAGGAGAAGAACATTCCCTCCACGCTTAAGGCATTAAGTGATTATTTCGACAAACAGGATTACACGGTCGAGTACATATCCGTCGACGACGGCTCGTCCGACAACACCGCCGATGTCGCCAGGAGCGCAGGCGCAAGGGTGATCCGCTTCGATCGTAATCGCGGGAAGGGCGCGGCAGTCCGTGCGGGAATGCTCGAAGCCTCGGGCGAATACATCCTCTTTACGGATGCCGACTACCCCTACCGGATCGACGCTGTCGAGGACTGCCTTAAGAGTTTCGAATCCGGCGCGGATGTGGTCATCGGTTCCAGGAATATTTCCGGAAGCGACCGCGGTCGCGAGCGACTCAAGCGGAGGATGATCTCGAAGGTCGGCAACATCATCGCGCGTATTTTCATCCTGCCAGGCATCTCCGACACGCAGGCGGGATTCAAATGCTTCAGACGCGACGCGGCGCGTAAGATCTTCAGCCTTGCGATCATCGACGGGTGGGGATTCGACATCGAGGCGCTTTACCTTGCGAGGATGCTCAGATTTCAGATCGCTGAGGTCGCGATACAGCTTATCCCGCGTGCGATAAAACCGAGCAGGATAAACAGCCCGCTCAGGACATCGCTTAATGTCTTCGGAAGCATCTTCCGCGTCCACATGAACCGCTTAACGGGGAAGTATCGTGAAACCTGAAGTACCCTCTACCCAAACATCTCGGGTGTAATGAAGAACAGGCCTGCGCCGACGAGTGCGCAGTAGATTGAAAATCCCCACAGCTTACCCTTCTCGACTACCCCGACCAGAAGCGGTATCGCGACAAGCCCCGCTGCGAGCGCGAGCACGAACCCGGTTATCATCGGTCCCGCCGCGAACGTGATCCCCGCGTCCATGACATCCGGCACCTGCACAACCGCCGCGATGAGTATCGTCGGAATCGATAGAAGGAATGAATACCTGCACGCCTCGCGCGGTGACAGCCCCAGAAGAAGCCCCGCGAGGATGGTCGATCCGCTTCGCGATATTCCGGGAAACACACCGAACGCCTGCGCGAGCCCGATCGCGGCCGCGTGCATCCACGTCATCCGTCCGAGTCCCATCGTGCCCCTTCGCATCAGCGGAAGCACCGCGAGCGCGACGGCGTTAATGAGAAGAAAAATCCGAACCCCATTGACGTTCTCGAACAGTGTTTCGAGCGAGTCCTTGAACGGGTACGCGATCCCGGTCACGAGGATGCTGATCGCGATAAACAGGATAAACCGCCACTTCGGGATCGGTTCCTCCCCCTCCCCGACCGTCTTTCCGGCGAGGATGTTCCAAAGATCCCTACGGTAAACGAATACCACCGCGAGGAGTGTCGCGAGGTGTAGGAAAATATCGAACGTGACGTTCTCCGTCGCCTCGTGGAATCCCATGAAATTCTGGAAGATCACGAGATGTCCGGAGGATGAGACGGGCAGGAACTCAGTAAGTCCCTGGATAATCCCGAGTAATGCGAAATCACCGTAGTCCATTTGATCGTGTATTGTAGCAGCACTGATACGGGCGTTCTATTGTGAGAGGGTAAATAATCAACTTATCGTCCGGACCCGCCGGTGATGGCGATTGTCGATGACTGGATGCTCCTTACGGTAAACGTGGATTCATCATCCGTGGAGATCACCACATAAAGGTGTCCTGGGTCCATAGACGCTGACTCGTCCATCACGTCGCCATCGGTCAGGTCGATGATATGGCAGTCATCGGTCCCCGGCATGATAAAGCAGTTCCCGGTAACAAGTATCACCGGACTTCCGCACGCGATATCGAGGTCCTCTCCGCCCTCTAGAACGACAGGGCTGTATGACAGCGCGGATTCGAGGTAGCTCAGGCTTATCACGGGATCGGCATCCGTGCCGGGCTGCGCCGATACCGATGAGATGTACATGAATAGAATAACAGCCGCTATGGCAAATGGTATTAACCTGGTAATTTCCCTTGATCGTGTCATCGCGTAAGTCCTTTCCTGGTTCTTATTCCGATGGTTCCGTTAGTACTACCTGAAGTCCCGATGGATTGTACTCGGCGAAATCCGCAGTAAGGACCTCGCCGATAAGGGCGATATTTATTTCGAAATTTACCTGTTCCTCGATCATGTGTCCGACCCCCGCAGGAGCTATCCCGTCGGGGTTATAGAAGTCGGCATCATCAAGATTAATGACACCTTCCTCGTTGATGACCCAGTCTCCTACTATTGAGATCATGCTGGATCGAAGCAGGCCGAATCGTCCGTACAGCCTGCACCGTCCCTCGTACTCGGTGATCGTCAGGTCGCTGACCGAATCGTTATTTCGCTCAATATGATTCGCAAGGCTGGAGTTGGATATTGTCCCGGAAATGCCCCGTCCCTCGATCTTTTGAATATCGATTTCCCCGAATCGCACAAGCTGGTACAGGTCGCATTCCACAAGGTCAATTTTAAGCTGGACATTGTCGAAGTAATCTCCACTCACGTTAAGATTGACTGCATTAATCACAAGATCGGTCACCTCGACACGTGGCGGCCAGACACGGATATTCACGTCGTAACTGTACGTATCTCCTTCCTGTGGATGGAAAGCAGTCACAAAATATCCGGTGATAGGTGCCTTAACACTTTCCTTCACCGTATCCGCAAGGAACCATGCCGAGACATACGCTATAACAGCGACTATCAGAACAAACAGGATCAGGTTTCGGAGGAATCGAATCATGTTCTGTAATGAATACTACTTACTGATTATCTGGACACGCCAGTTGACTATATCCGCTTCGGGCGGGGCAATATCCTCCTGCTCGTTGGGAAGTTCCTCGAGCGGGTCATGCGCCTCGTCCCAGAAATCAGCGCTTCCATTAAGGTCTATCGCAATACCACCACCGTAAAAGCTGTCGTACACAAACGGGTCGTACTCGTACTCGAAACGGCTTTCCTCGTCGATAGCCTGGTTGCAGACTATCATGTTCAGGTTGATTATCCCGTTGAACCATTTGAAATTCTGTATCTCGGTCAGATCAACGACGACAATCATGTGGTCCCCTTCGACAACAGTTTCGGACGTCAGCTCGTTCAGAAAAAGCCTTTCCTCCGGTTTCCGGTCTATAAGGTTCTCACCCTTGAACGTACCGCCGAAGCCGCGATAAAGGTCAAGCGGACGATTCGGAGGTTTCCCGTACATGTAATAAATGTTCCAGTTCTCACCACGGTCGTCGCCTTCGAAATTACTCTGCGGATAGTTTCCCGGCACACCCGACAGGTTAAATACAATGTAATAGAAAAGGTCTTCCCTCATCGCACCATTCATACGCATGATAAACTTAACTATGAACCGGTCCTCGACACCACCCTCTGGAAGATTCTCCCATGCACAGCCGAGAAGCATTGGAAGCAATATAATGAGCAATATTGTATAAGTTTTACGTATCATAGCTATACACCTTTTACTGAAAACCAAACCCCGAAAATCCTCCACCAGTTCCCTGGAAGCTGTTAAATACATCGGGACCGAATGCCTGCTCCGTCGTATCATAACCGATCTGCGCCTGCGGGTAGGCCGAAACCCCCCATGAAATTCCGAAGAAGTCCGACTGTGCACGGTACTGAATCGCAAGGTATGTACAGTCGAGCCTGTACGTCGCGCTGATCTCGCGTATGATCGAATCGGACGCACTCGGCGCAAATTCGGTTGATAGTCTCAGGTCGAGGTCATCCCCTATCACAAACGTGGCATTTGTACCGCATCTTGTCAGCGATCCGGGCGGGCTGAAGGTCAGGTTCGTCTGGAACCTGTAACTTCTGTCATCGGTCATTGAGATCGATGAGGAGATGTCGGCAAGGTCCCCTGTCCTGAAATCATAGGATGTCTGTAGCGAGCATGTTGTTGAACGGTTCGGGGTGTAGTTAACCGACAGGTTAAGCCTGTCGAGACGGTCGATTGTCCATAACTCTCCTGGTGCGCTCTGGTAGTTTTCGTTGAGTACGTAACTGGTCGAAAGCCGGATTGTGTAGAGCCTTCCGTTCTGGTAGGTCAGGTTCCACGCAAGCCTGTTACTCGGAAATCCAGCCCTGTCGTAACCTCTCAGGGGTATACGTCCCTCGTTGTCGCTACGGTTCCAGTCAAGCTGCCACTTCAACTTGGTAGCGATATCCCATGTCCATTTAGCGCTTGTCGAATAGGAATACCGGGCGTCTCCGGTCGACGATATCGCCTGCCAGTAATTCACGTTGGACTGGATCCTGTGACTCGGTCCCAGGTTGTCCGTACGGGAGAACGATGTCTCAAGCCTGCCGTAGAATCCGTTGACCTCCTCGTCCTCCGGACCTATGTAGTAAAGGGCCCCGACAAGGTTCACCGCCTGCATTGAGAAACCGAGAATGTTACGGTACCTCGACGGGAACGCGTTCGGCTGCACGGTGATATTTATTTCGGGGAGCTTGTTCGTGTAGCTCCTGTTACGGTCACGGATGTTGGTGAAACCGTCCGGATCCCAGTAGCTGTCTATCCTCGCGTTCCAGTTCCAGTTGTCCCGGCTCTGGCGGAATTCGAAATGTGCCGTGAAATCCTCGTCGGCCGCCCCCTGTTCATCCTGCTTGTTGACCTTGTACTCGAACCTCGCGCTTGATGTTACATTCTGGAAAATTGTCCTGTTGTGCGAAAGCGATGTTGTCAGCGACGAGGTCTGGGACGATCCGGAACTCGAGTTTCCACTTAAACTTATACTTGTATTTGTGTTCGCGGTACGATAGCTTCCGCTGAAAGAGCCGTTGAAAGTGTTATTTCGTCCCCTGCCCAGGTTGTATGTCGATTTTGCGGATACGGTAAAAGTACCGGAGAAATCCAGCCCAAACCTTACCGGCTGTGTCAGTTTTACATCATATTCGTTGGCGTGGGTAACCTCACCGGATGTGTTATCGCGATAGGTCCTGTAGGCATAGGTCCAGTTCAGACGTCCCACCCCGTGACGCGGAACGAGGTACTGATGGTCGGCGCCAAACACGTATCCGCGCCGGGAGTAATACTCCATTATCAGCGTACCTATGATCGTCTCTTCGGCGAGGTAGTTGTACCTTGTCTTGATATAGGTACCGTTAAAGCTGTCCTTCCCGACCTGTATTGTCCACGGCGTTTCTGCAAGCGAGTAGTTCCAGTACGGGAACCAGAGCACCGGCACATTGACGATGAACAGGTATCCGTTCCGGAAGATGATCTTGTTATCCGGAAGGACCTTGATCGACCTTGCCTCGATATGGTACTCGCGATGTTCGTCGGGAGAGCATGTGGTCACGGTCCCGTTGATCATCTTGTAATCGTCGACGTTACCCTTGAGACGCTCCGCGGTGAACCATGTCGGTTCACTCACACCCGAGGCAATCATGCTGCCCCTGACGTTGCGCATGTCGAAATCATCGGTTGCGTAGTTGTACCAGATTGAATCGGCGTAAAGGTCCCTGTCGGACGAGATCAGGTGAATGTTTCCAACCCCGAAGAATTCATCCTTCGCATCGTTCAGGCGCACTTCATCCGCATAGATAATGACATCGCGGAAGTGGACCTCCACGTTTCCCTGCAGGATAAGAATCTCCTCGTCCTGGATCTGCTGCTGGTAATCGCTCTGGAAATAGACTTCCTCTTCGACTGCACGCACGGGCGATGCCATGACCAGTAATGCGCTAATGATCGCTGGCAGTATAAGAAGTGCCCTTACGGTTGCTCCGCATTTTAAACACGAAATACGCACAGAATGCTCTGCCCCTCAACCACCTCTTTGAGTTAAACTCGTGGTCAAAGGTTCATATACATGAGGTATACACGCGCCTCATGGGGTACACGAAAATGTTCCACCACATCGTGGATACGATAATCACTAGCGTCGAACACGCGTGAAAATGTAAATCCCGAATAACAGGAACGTCACGTTCGTGATCCATGCAGTGAAAATCGGATAAGGAATGATACCCTGTTTTCCAAGGGATTTGAAGACGGATATCGACACATAATAGGCAAGAACCATAATTATTGCGTACAACATGCCGACAAATGTCTCTTTGCGGGGTGAATAGACGGAAAATATGAATCCGACGAAGGTAAATATGAAGCACGCAACCGGAGTGGATATCTTGAACTGGAACTCGGTTTTCTCGGCCACAGGGTCCATTCCGGCCTGCTGAAGCCTTGCTACCTGCTCTGCTATTTCTCCTCCCGCGAGCGTGCTCGCGTCGCGCTTCTCCTCGTGCACTGCCTGAAGCTCCTCGGGAAACGGCCGTGTCAACTCCTGGAATGTATCTCTTCTGACAAGTTCCCCCTTCTCATCAAGAAGAAAGATCAGGCCATTGTTAAGGTACAGCGTGTCGCCCTCAAACCTCCCGAACGGCGCGTTCGCGGCAAGCAGCCACCCTTCCTGCTCATCGGATGATTCCAGAAGCTGCGCGCGTACGAGCCCCTTCGTGTCAAGGTCATAGACGGCCGTGGACACAATCGTCCCTGCATCGTTTCGGAAGAATATGTCCTGTTTGACATTGAGCGACGTTTCATCACCCTCTATCATACTTTTCAGCTCGAAAGCCCTCTGGCTTGCCTTCGGCACGACGTTTTCGTCAAGCAGGTAAGTGGCAACCGATAGCAGGACCGACAGGATGAGAACCGGTATCATGATCCGAAGGAGGGAGATACCTCCGCATCTCATCGCCGTAAGCTCGCTTGACCGTCCAAGCGACCCGACTGCAAGCATTACGCCGAAAAGACTCGCGACGGGTAGGGACAGCACTATAGTCGCGGGTGCGTCCAGGAGGTTTATCATCGCGACCGTCTTGAACGGGATTCTCTTGTGAAAGAGCAGGTCGCTTGACGCGTAGAAATTGTTGCAGATAATCAGAACCGAAAATGCGAAAACCGCTGCGAGTACGTACAGCGCAACCATCTTCGTAACATATCGGTCAAGTAATTTCATACGCTCGATTCTGAAGCCTATCGTCGGATAACAAAGATAAGCGGTATTCCAAGAATGAAGAAAACTATGTTCTGGCCCCATGCCGCGAGCCATGGTTCCAGGTCACCCTTCTGACCAAGGCTTCTCATCACGGTCATGAGTATCCAGTAAACCGCGATACATACAATCGCGAAAATCACCCCGGACGCGTTTTCCTTTCGCGGGCTGACCACGCTGAACAGGATCCCCACTATTGCAAAAACGAAATTCGCCACCGGAATGCTGTATTTAAAATGGTAGTCGGTTTCCAGCGCGTGCGGTTCGACATTATTGTCCCTGAAGTTATCGATGACATCCCTGAGCTGGCTTCCCGTCATCTCCTGCGGCGTACGGTTCTCACCATACAATTCATCCATCTCCCGCGAAACATCCTTCATGACACGGAAAAATTCCGCCGAACGCTTCATGTCACCCTGCCTGTCGAACTCGTAGGTGAACCCGTCCTCAAGAAAGAGAAAATCCTCCTCGAAGTATCCCCTGTCGACAATACTCACGCTCGGGTACCCCATCTCGTCAAGCTCGAAAAATGTCAGCTTGCCCATCTGACCCGATTCCTCGGAGTATTCCTCAGTAAAGATCACTATTTCGTCGGACACGTGAAAAAACACGTTCGCTTTTGCGGACTCGATAACGTCCGCAACCCAGAACTGACGGATGTAGTTCTGGGAGATGTGGTTCGCTTCGGGAACGATTTTCTCGTTCAGCCAGAAGGTCAGAATGCTTATTACAATCGAGAATATCAGGGCCGGACGGACAACGCGATCCATCGAGATACCCCCGGTACGCATTGCTATTACCTCGCTGTCGCGCCCGAGCCGTCCGAGTGTAAGAAGTACCGCGAAAAGCGTGGCTACCGGGAATCCAAGAACGAACATCGCAGGGGTTCTGAGTAATATTATCTGCGAAACAATTCCGATGGGAATGCGCTTGTTGAAGATCTGCTCGCTCATGATATAGAGGGTATTACCTATCATGAGCACAACAAATCCGAGGATAATACCCATAAAAAAAGTGGCAAGTTCCCGGTATATGTATTTATCGATTATCTTCATCAGGCATTACACGGTGCGTGCGTGCATCCGGCACAATATACACTCACTGAGCCTCAGTCTCCAAATCCCCGCCCATTAATAATATCGGGTGCAAAGGGTTTACAACTGACGATATACATGTCCCCGCATGTTTTGACAACCGATTTCAACCATCGGTTCGATGCTTGACATATATCCTTTATGAGGGTATATACTTGTTCGCCCGACTCATGCGCGAGTGGCGGAACTGGTAGACGCGCTAGATTCAGGGTCTAGTGGGCTTCGGCCCTTGAGGGTTCGAGTCCCTCCTCGCGCACCACCAAATTATACCCGTACAATCCACGGGTTTTTTTCAATTCTTAACCTATAAAGACCATTACAGTTCCCTCGGTCATGTCAGGTACGTATATCTTACCGGTGTTCGAGTTACACGCGACGATTCTCGGATCTGTTCCACACGGGACATCCCACACCAGTTCAAAAGTCGTCGCATTGTAAACAAGAAGATGTCCGCCATCCGTCGAAGTCGATGACACATATATCCCGTTACCCATATGATCAATCCCCTGCACTTCACCCATACCGGTCTGTAATGTCTGGATATGAGTGAATGTTTCCGAGTCCCAGACTTCGAAACTGTCTGTTGAACTGCCAAACAATATGTAATGATGTTCTGGGTCGTAATCCAGGTCGCTCATAAATGGGGAATCGGTCTGCATCGCATTGAATTCAGCAGTTACTGTAATAGTGTTAAGGTCCCACACCTGTACCGATGGCCAGGTAGTATCGTCACCGGCACAGTAACAGAACAGGCGGTAATTCTCGTAATCGGCGTCGAGATAGCTTGGATTAAGCGCGGTGTCGTAAAAATCAAACACCTCCGGTTCGACATTGTAATCCCATACAACAAGTTTGTTGGTGAAAAACTCGGCAACAAATGCACGATGGGTTGTCCCGAAGGATTCCGCGTCATTCAGAAATGCAACCTCATCCTCCTCTTCGATCGGTATGTACGCTTTCAGATCGTCTCCGCCATCAAGGTCCCAGATATCAACCGGACCTCCGGTCTGCCATACGCCGAGCATATCGGGCGCCGTAATCTTCCGTCCGCCCGGATCAAGTCCGAACAGTCCGGGCATTCCTGTAAATCCTGCCCCGATTTTCTCAAAAACCTTCTCGACATTCTCCCCGTTGTCGATCTTATAGAAACCGAAATCGAGAATTGGCGCCGCCTGCGTGCAGTCGACCCAGCATGTATTATCGACAGTATCCACCCTCGCACAATATGGTGAATTGAATCCCGGAAGCGTCGCTATCTGCATCGGCTGCGGGATAGTGTCGTCCACGATGGTAATCTCAAGCGGTTCATCCAGTTCATCCGTCGCACCCTCGTCATCAGTCACCCTGAACTGAACAAGGTATGTGCCCTCCTCCTCCCACGCGTGCTGCTGCGATTCACCCTCCTGATCGTAGACGCCATCATTATCCCAGTCCCACTCGTAGAGAACGATATCTCCACCGTCGGGATCGTACGAGCCGTCATCGTTAAACTGCACAAACTCAAGTGGCGCTGCGGACAATGGATCGGCGGTAGCCAGTGCTACTGGATCGAAAAACTCCACCATAACAACCGTGACTTCAATGCTTCCAGTCATGTAAGCAATTCGCATCGCATCGACAGCACCGGGTTCGACATCTGAAGCGGAAATCAGGTACGGATAATTCCCGACAGGGACCATGTTTTCATTGGTCACATCAATGATGAAGCGGTCGTAATCCGGTCCGGACTGCTCGTAATTCATTGTTCCAAGCCCGTCAAAGATATCCGGGCATTCGACATGTACATCCGCATCGCTTCCATTTCCCTGCCAGTCGTAAACATCGAGTAGAATCTGGGCGATTCCGGTCCCTTCATCATTAAGCCCCTCCGTCGCTGATGTGCTGAGCATGTACGCTTCAGGGCAGTTCGCGCTGATCGAAAAATCATCAGGAACGTCAATTATTTCAGGATCACCGGTAAGTTCAGGATCGGGCAAGTCCCATGAACAGTCCAGCGCATAACCGAACAGGAACGGGCCATCGGGTTTTTGAATCATGTAGGTCCTTGTTTCGGTCTGAGAGGTCTGAAAAATCCTGCGCGGCTCATCCCTCATGTACGCAATGTAACCGTTAAGACTTCCAGTGAGTTCCACATCCGGTGCGAGTTTACCCTTCGAATATTCCCACAGGCCAACTCCGGTCGATCCCGGCGGATACTCGACCGGGTTGTAAAGCCTTGTGTATCCATCTGCATTAAGGAGTTCGCCATCACCCATCGATGAATCCGGCATTATCAGCCCATGCGAGGGCCACACATGCGATCCGTTGAAAATCACGATCCCCCTCACATCAAATCCGGTGAACTGGTCCAGTCCGGGAAAAGGATGGCTGACCTTGATATCCACTCCAAGTATGTCATCGGGATAGAACTCAACAGCGGTTATCTTAAGGCAGTTCGTGCATGGCCCCTCCTCGGCGAATTTCCTGACGTTAAAATGCACTTCCGCCTGCCTTGATGGAATCAGCTCCGCAGTGCCGCTGTCGGGATCGATCGAGATCATCCCGTACCACATCAGGCTGTGAGCATTCCCGCTTAATGCGCACGGGTTGCTAACTCGGCTGTCTGTGGAAGGCGTCGTAATATCAACCGATGATGAGCATCCGGCGAACACAACGCATGCGGTAAGAACCAGAATTCCGAAAAGGCTACCGATCAACTCTTTTTTATTGTTCATTATCCATCTCCCGGCGGGAATACTATAATTCTAACACAGTTGCTGAATATATTACTCCTGTGATTATATCAAGTTACATCTGCATATCTCCCAATACCCGGATTCCGCTGCCAATCAACTCTAATACTAATCATATTTTTTTATATTGTACTTGTAATAACCATCTGATATAGTTTTCACAGCGGCTCAATAAAGAACAATATTCTGGAGGCCTTTAACATGCGCGCTCGATACATTTTCGGGATGCTTCCCTTTTTATTACTGGCGGTTCTTCTCACAGTTGGCTGTCAGTCAGGGAATGAATCCCCGGTAGTTCCCGATGGCCAGACAACCGACCTTTCTCCCGGCAAGACAGCCGTGGTATCCACAAACAATAACAGCGTTATGTGGGGTTACTGGCGCTGTTTTTTCGATCCTGAATCCGGATCGATCGAAGCTGTCCCGCTACGGGGAGTACAGTTTTCGGCAAACGTCAACACGTTCCTCGAACCCGGTGGGCACCCGGGTCCCAACCTTGGAATAGCAATCGACGCCGATGACTCCGATTTTACCAATAATATTTTCGCCGTCGATGTAACCCTGAATCACCCGCTGCCGTTCGAAATGTATTCCGGATTCGATGTGCGCGGAATTTTCATGCATAACGGTTCCGCAAGCTGCAAATCGGACCCCGGCCTGTATTACGCAGCCATTGGATCCGATACCGATGCCGTTCTTCTTAACGCGGACGGCTGGACACGGTGGTGGAATCCCGCGGAATTCACTGACACCGGTGTACTTGGCTATACCCAGGGCGCGCTGGCATCCTTCTTCGGACACCCGTCCGCCACACTGAACGCTTACAAGATTTTCGCTGATGACCTTGACCTTCAGCAGGATTTCCGCGAGTTCATCACCGATGAAAATAACTTCCCGAACAGGTGCTGGTTCGCAGCCGGAAGCAGTAATTCCAGAAGATACATGATCCAGTTCCCTCCGGGTGCTCTTGAATACGACTACTGCGTTTACGCAAGCTGGGTTGAAACCGATCCTGCTAACTCCGGACATGAGGACCAGTATGAACCCGGTGATTTCCCGCCGGACGCAAACGCTCCCGAGGCTTTCTTCCTGGCAAGCGACACGAGCGATTCCACGGCCTACTACAACGGTCCCGGCGATACGGGCGGAAGCGTTCATGTAAGCCTGGAAGTCTTCGACTGGCAGGGATACCTCTCAAATCCCATGCTCAACATCAACGACCAGATCGCCGAGATCCGTGTCGAAAGTTTAAGCACACTGATCAACGAAACCGACAACACTTACATAATCAACGATCCCGCAACCATTGCATCGATCAGCGACAAGGGTTCGGATGTATCCTCGGTGTATGATTTCGACATAACCAACCTGAACCTCACGACAACCGGTGTGGAAGAGCTTTTCATAAGCGTGCTGAACACCGACCCGGACAGCTACGATTCAGGATACGGTGCGGATTACCCGACGGATGCTTTCCTTGCCGCATACACGTTCGGATCCGTCGAAATTGGCGGCGGCAATCCCTGCCCGACACCGGTTATCACCGCCATGGATCCCGATTTTATACTCTCCGGAATCCCGACTCTGGACGATGCCGAGATCACGGGTGAGAACTTTGAGTACGGCCCGAACTTTGAAGTCAAACTTGTCTTCGACACGTACGAGATCGTCGGGACCGATGTCAGCAACCTGACCTCCACTTCGTTCACCGCGGACTTTGACATGGGTGGCGCACCTATCGAAGTGTACGATGTCGTTGTCATGAACGACTGCGGTGTTGAAGGGATAGGAGAAGACCTGTTCTCAGTGGTCGGGTGTGTCCCTGTCACAATCACAAGTATCGAACCTGACTGCCTTCACACGGGAAGCTACATTGAAAACGTGCAGGTGGTTGGCGAAGACTTCTACCTCGGACCGCACCTCGCAGTAAAAATCACGGACGGAAACAACGAAATTTCAGCTACAGATATCGAGTGGGTCAACGGGACACTTCTCACCTGCACCTTCAGTTTCGGCAGCCTTCCGGCCGGTACTTACGACGTAGAGATCACCCAGGGATGCAATCCCCTTTACAAGGATACAATCCCGAACGGGTTTAACGTATACGACGATAACACCGGCAATTCCCCGTATTATGAAGTCGGATACGACTCGACTTACGATATCAGGGATCATACCGGGGCTACGGAGGTCAGTCTTACGGATGACGACGACACGGACCCGATCGCGTTTTTCGATTTCGATTACTATGGTGTGATCTACGACTATTTCAAGATCGGCTCGAACGGCGGAATCTACTTGACTGACGACCCGGCAGATACAACATACGCCGGATCCATTTTCGATGACTGCGGTGATGACGTCAATTTCATTATCCCGCTTGGCGAAGATTACGATCCACCGGACAGCCCGAATGGTCACATCAGGTATGAGATCCAGGGCTCTTCTCCGGACAGGACCCTGACGGTCCAGTGGGACGCGATTCAGTGTTATCCGGGTGATAGCGAGCCCGGAGTCGGGGAACATACATTCTCAGTCACCTTGTTTGAAACATCGAACCTCTGCCTGTTCCAGTATGAGGACCCGGACCTCACGAACAGCGGCAGCAGCACATTCGGCGATCCGTTCATCGCATACTGCTCGTTTGAGGACGATGATTACTATCCTGAAAGCACGCCTCTGTTCTGTGCCGCGGATGAATGGCCGGCGGACTGCATCCAGTTCAGGGCCTACGAGGTTGATTTTCCCAATGCAACGATGATCCCGCCACCGGCGTGCACGTACACTCATTCCGAACAGTCGTACGATTCGGCGTACGAGTGCTCCGCAGGCGCGCATGTCATCACCCACGGTGAACTCAACGAGTACAGCACATGGGATGCATGGGATGAAGGCTGCACGGACCCGATATCACTCGGTTTCACGTACGATTTCTGTGATATGCACTACACAACCTGCATTATCAATGTTAACGGTTCGGTTACTCTCGGCAGTGTTGAAGAACAGGCCGGGAGATATGGATTATCCAGTTCTGAAGATCCCGACATGGACATTATCTCAGCACAGTCGGACGATCTTGATAACGAGGATCCGGATGTCGAGAATGCCCCGGTTGGAGAGATCAAGTACGAAACCAGAACAGTCAATGGCTATGAATGCTTCATTGTAGAGTGGGAAGGTGTTCCGTCATATTACCAGGATGGTTCGAGTAACTCGTTCCAGATAATACTTGTAAACGATCCGGCCGAATCAACGTGTGACAATGCTTACATCCAGTGGCAGGAGCTTTACGACACATCATACAACGACACTGTGATCAACTATAATGTTGACGAGTTGTATGTCCTCTACGAAAACACGGGACAACCGGTTCCGGGTGGTGTCAACATCTATCCACAGTAGTTACTGACCACATACGGAAAAACTTAACGCCCGCAGACCTGCGGGCGTTTTTGTTCATGTATCGGTATGGTTATTTTTTCTTCTTCAGATGACCTGAATAGTATTCCTCGCTCGTGACCTTCACTCTTCTGTGACGCTCCTCACGGTCAAGACAGTGTATGGTTACCGTTTGTGTGAGTGGGCTCACATAAGACACCTCGTACGGAACACCATCAAATTCCTTCTGATCGCCAACCTTCGGAAGCGTTTCAGAGAGCACCAGGTATGTATCATACTCGTAACTGAGGCAGCACAGAAGACGCCCACAGTTACCGGATATCTTACCGGGATTGAGGGGCAGGTTCTGCGCCCGTGCCATTTTTATTCCTATGGGTTCAAACGATCCAAGCCATGTCCTGCAACAGAGTGTTCTGCCGCATGCGCCACATCCTATGTAGAGCTTCGCCTCGTCACGGGCACCGATCTGGTGAAGCTCGATTCTGCACCTGAAGATACTGGCAAGGTCACGCACCAGCATCCTGAAATCCACCCTGCCCTCGGCCGCGAAATGAAACGTGATTTTCTTCCGATCGTACCTTATATCCGTCGCGAGCATCTTCATTTTAAGCCCGTGATGCTCGACTCGTTCCCTGCAGGTTTTAAGGAACTCACCCTCGTCCTTCACAATCTCCAAAAGGACCTTTTCGTCTTCCTCGGTGAAATACCTGTCGGCGATACCATTTACTATTACGTTGGGAGAATCGGGAGATTCATCGTCGCTGTCATCTTCAGGATGGTCTGAATCGTTATCTGAGTGTATACCCTCCGGTTCGGGAATCCCGGCATATACGATTCCCCAGTCCTCCCCGAATTCATCCCGGTAGATGAATTTCCGGCCATGCATAACCAACCCAAGCTCGGTGTTCCACTTAACCTTGCGATGAACTCCCAGTTTTCCATGCTTGAATTCTATGTATGGTGAAATTTCCGTGTGTTCTTCGTTCATGACTGCACTCTATTATAAAGCTTTAGCGAGATGGAAGTATAACCTTTCGACGGAAATGTCGAAACTGCAGTTAAACTTTACCTTCTCAATAAAATCATGGATCCGGGATATCGGCCTTGCGTTCCTTTCTACGGACTGAGATGCGAGAAGCTGACTCATGGTGCCCGCAAGAAGCAGAGCCTGACGTCCCTGGGTCCAGTACCTGCCGGTTTTCTTCTTTCTTTCTTCCACCTGCCAGTTTATCGGCCCCGTCCCGTAGATATCGGGATTCTTAATGAAATCCCCGATCTCATACGCATTGTACCCTCTCGGGACCGCCGCATCCCTCTCTGCGCTCGAAAGCCTGTCCGCAAACTGCCAGAACGCATCCTTCCATTTCAGGGCAATCTCCACGGACGCAGTGCCGTTTCTGCCGAATGACTCCGACAGCCATCCCTCGATCTCACTGGTAACCTCCACATACTCTTTCATATGTTTCAGCCTGAAATACCGACCCGGTCGTCCCCCTGCGATTCTTATCGCATTGCGTGTTTCTGCCGATTCGGGATCATCACCGGTCATTTCAGCAAATCGCGCAAGCTCGTCATCTCCAACAAGACTGAACTTCAGCGCGTATGCTCTCGACCTGATCGTCGAAAGAAGCGATGCCGGAGTATCCGTGATGAGAATAAACCTCACATGGTCTCCCGGCTCCTCAAGCGCTTTAAGCGCAGCGTTCGATGCGGCCTGCGTTATCAGTTCCGCCCGGTCCAGTATGATTACCCGTTCATGCCCCGATCCGGACCTTAAACCAGCGAGCGCAACAAGTTCCCGCATCTCATCGACACCGAAATGCCTGTCCTTCGATGAAACAATCACATCCGGGTGAGTTCCGCTCCGAATCGCACTGCATTCGGGACAGTCACAATCGGGCTTGCCACCTTTACTGCAGTGAAGGCTCTTAGCAAAAGCGATAGCAGTCGCCAGTTTTCCAACGCCCCCGGGACCGGAGAAAAGGAAGGTGCCGGGAAGCCTTCCGGCCACGGTAAGATGGGTCAGAATCCGTACGGGCACATCCTGGCTGACGATGCCGCTATAGAATGCTTCTATATTTCTTTTTTTGTCCGACACCGGGCTCTCGTGAATTATCGATAAAGATCCATTAAAAGACCTTCTATCGTTCCAAGCTCCTTCAGAATTTTAAAATCCGGCGCATCGCCTAAAACGAGCCTGCTCAGTTCCTCAAGCTCCACGTTGACACGTTTTACCACAATAAGCTGTCGTTTTCTGAGACCCCTTCGACGTCCCGAAGCTTCCTTTACGTCCAGCACCTCATCCATGTAGATACGGAGGAAATCACTCACGCGGTTTCTGTAGAGTTCCAGGTCCTCAAGTAGCCGTTTTTTGGCAAGAAGTACAGACAAACGTCTAATTTCATTAAGGACCTCGTCCAGGCGCTTCTCAGCGGGACCACCGGTGACACCGTTCAGTATCGCATGAAATTTGGGGCCTTCGACGTTTTCGGCCTGGTCGGGCGCGTTCTTTCCGGTACCCGCAACCTTGCCGGATTTATCCCGGCTCGCCGACCTCTTTATTTTATCCAGGAAATCCGGCATGGTCCTCAGTCGACATGACCGCCATCAAGCGCTTCGCTTGAGATCAGATCATCAACCAGCGTCCGGATCACGTACGAAATGTCGCTTCTCAGTACAGAATCAAGGCCATCTGCGACCTCGAAGTAGTCATGTATGCGTTCAGATTCAAACTCGCCTTCCCACACCGTGCTTCCACCAACTCCATCTATTAAACTTGACTTGATATCAACATTGACCCTGGCCGAGCCCGATGATCTTGCTGTCTCTACTCCACCCGGGTTCTCCAGTTCATCAAGCTCGCTTATCAGCATCGCATCAACACCATATTCGCTGCAGAGCCACGCCGCGCGATCGTACATGACCGCCCCTCCGAACTGTGCGCTGTCCCACGGGATGTACACTATCTCAATCCCATCAACATCTCCGAGGACCTCCTGGGCGATCTCATCGCAAACCGCACCGTATCCGTCAATATCTGCGGATTCCTGGAACGCCACAAGCCCTATCCTCTGAATCACAGGATAGTCGTAGTCATGAACGGGTTCAAGATTAAACCTCGGACGATCGGGATCGATATTTTCTACCAGCGTTCCCTGCGGAAGCGATGTGTCGATCGGGCCGGTTGCGGGTTCTCCCCCCGCGTACGGCTGAGGTGCTGTGCCCGTGCCCGCTCCCGGGGGCCAGTAAACCGGGTCCGGGTAATCGGGATAAGGATTGTATGTCTCCGGGGGCGGTGGAAAGTCCTCCGGGAAGCTGCCCATCACAAGTCCCTGCGTACCGAACGCAACTTCTGTGAACGCAATTTGCGCAGTCAATTCACCCTCAGAGAACTGGTAAAGGTAACCATCAAGGAGATTTATGGTCTGATCGTTGTCGTATGCGTCCTCCGCCAGTGCTATCTGGCTCGGAAGACCGGCGTGAGTTTCCACGAGGGCGTATGCGAGGCCACCCTGAACCATCGGCCCCAGGTAATGCCCGTATGACGGAAGCACCATGAATTCAAGAGCGCCGACATCGATCGACATCTCCATTGAATTAAACTGCGACACGCTCCTGCGGGTGCCATCCGCGTTATATACGTACTGGTTCCCGTCGGTAAGAAGTATGCCGGTCCCGGTGAATACCCCGAGCCGGGCACTCGTTATGATCCAGTCCATGGAATACTCGTAGGTGAGTATCACAACACCTTCCAGCGTACCGAAATCATCGTCATTCTGAACAAACAGCAGGGTGTTGCTGTCAGTGAAGACACCGGGATAGTCCTCCGCACCCGCGGGTATTGCAAGGATCCCGACCAATACCATCACGGTGCTGATAAATATTATCAATCTAGATTTCAGCCTCATGCATTCCCCTCTGTATCTGCCTTGTTTTTTTTGTGGTTCAAGTATAGCACGTCAACCAGGCTTTATTGACATCATCCGGGTGACTACAGTTCATTCAGGGCCTGAGGAAACTTACTCTTTTTTTTCCCTGCGTTCGGTATCCCAGTAACGCTCACCGAGGCTTCCCTGCGTGCGATGTCTCCAGAACGCGAACGCAATCAGACCGATGATTGCCAGGATTATTACTACGGTAAAGACTCCCCCGGTGGGATGCTCTTTGAAATACGCAATCCAGGCGGGGCCTTTCCATATTAAAGCCGCTATTATTGCAAGCAGTATCAGGCCCCATATAACTCTTGCCACCGGATGCGACATCCAGTCACGCGGTGGGGGTGGTATATCGTCCGGATTTACCGCACGCCGGGTATCAGACCTTGTACGATCCAGTGCTTCATGAAGATCGGGCACATTTCCGTTCTCGTCCATTTAACCCTCCGATAATCTTATTATTCCCATACCGGCTGATCGCCGGCGGTAATATCGGATCGCCACTTTTCCTCTATAAGTGTCACAACGGAATCCGGTATCGTTACATAGTCCAGTTCGGAAGCGAACGAATCGCCTTCCATGAAACACCAGTCGAAGAACTCGAGCATTGCCCTTACGGTTTCGTAATCTTCCTGTTCCTTGTAAATCAGAATGAACGACGCTCCGACTATGGGCCATGTGTCAGCACCGGGCTGGTCGACGAGAACCATGTAGAATCCCGGGGCGTTTTCCCAGTCGGCATTCGCCGCAGCGGACTCAAAATTTTCAGCCTTCGGTGACACAAAATTTCCATCCGAATTCTCAAGCTGGCAGTAGTTAAGTTCATTCTGAATCGCGTAAGCGTACTCGACATACCCGATCGAACCCTCGACCGTCGTAACAAGACTCGCGACTCCTTCGTTGCCCCTGCCGCCCATTCCTACAGGCCATTCAAGGGCTTTACCGGTTCCGACAGTCTCTTCCCACTCGGATGATATCGCGGACATGTAACCTGAAAATATCCACGTCGTCCCCGATCCGTCAGCCCTGTGGATTACCGTAAGCGGTTCATCCGGAATTGCCATGCCCGGATTCGCTTCGGTTATTACCGGGTCGTTCCACCGTGTAATCTGGCCGAGGAATATCCCCGCAAGAGCCTCCTCGCTCAGCTTCAGTTCTCCGAAACCAATGCCCTCCACATTAATAACCGGAACAACACCACCGATTATCATCGGAAACTGCAATAGTCCGTACTCATCAAGTTCTTCGGCCTCAAGCGGCGCATCCGAAGCACCAAAGTCGACCGTTTTCGACTGAATCGACGATACCCCTGCCCCGGATCCAACCGACTGGTAGTTGATTCTCAGGCCGGTTATTTCCTCGAATTCAAACGCCCACGCAGAGTAAATTGGGTATGGAAAGGAGGCTCCGGCCCCCTCCAGTGTAACTGATGACCACTCGCCTTCATCGATCTCAGTGCCGGACTGGCATCCGATCGCTGTTAACAGCAGGATGCACACAATCAGGATTTTGTAATGTATTTTCACGACGCGCTCTCCTCATTCCGGTAGGGTGCCCAATAATAAGTAGCCCTTCTCCCGGTTTTTAATCGAAGATAATTATACAGATATGTCAGTTGATTGGCATCTTTGAACAGGAAAGACCCGGACCAGAAGGTCCGGGTCTTGCAGAAATATTTAAACTGAAAACGGATATCAGGTACGTGCGACTTTTTTTCTACCAGACACCCTGTCCGCTGCACATGACATTGTCGGACCATGTTTCCTCTACCATCTCTACTACATTCTCGGGTATCGGTACATAGTCAAGCTCGAGCGCGTACTCCTGACCATGCTTATAGCACCAGTCGAAGAACTCAAGCATTGCCCTGGCAGTTTCGTAATCAGACTGCTCGGCGTAAAGAAGAATGAACGAAGCGCCGACTATCGGCCAGCTGTCCTCACCGGGCTGGTCGACGAGTACCATGTAGTAACCGGGGGCATTTTCCCAGTCCGCACTGGCAGCAGCTGCTGCGAATGCATCGGCTGTCGGAAGAACATAGCTTCCGGACTTGTTCTGAAGGCTCGTGTAGGTCAGGTCGTTCTGGATCGCGTAGGCATACTCGACGTAGCCGATCGCCCCGTCTACCTGCCCGACATAGTTGGCAACTCCCTCGTTTCCACGTCCGCCTATTCCGGTCGGCCATGCGAGTGATTTGCCGATTCCAACGCTGTCGGCCCATTCGCTGGATACTGCTGACAGGTAGTTTGAAAAGATCCAGGTGGTTCCAGAACCGTCAGCCCTGTGAACAACCACGATGTCCTTCGACGGGATGTTTACTCCAGGATTCAGCGACGTGATCCTGCTGTCATCCCATTCGGTAATGTTGCCAAGGAAAATATCAGCAAGGACATCTTCTGTCAGGCGTAGGTCGCCTGCGCCGATACCGGGCACGTTAAGTACGGGCACAACTCCGCCGATGATCATCGGGAACTGAATAAGTCCGTGCTCGTCAAGTTCCTCTGAAGAAAGAGGTTTGTCGGAAGCACCGAAGTCGACCGTTCGTGACTGGATTGCCGAGATTCCCGCTCCCGAACCTACCGACTGGTAGTTAAGAATCATTCCTGAGAGCTCTTCATATTCAAACGCCCACAGTGAATAAATGGGATAGGGAAATGATGCTCCGGCTCCGTCCAGCGAGGTATTGCTCCAGTTGTTTACAGCCTGTGCGTTTGCGGTGGCTACTGCGGCCACGAGAATTGCAAACGCGAAAAGTGTTGTGAGAATTCTTTTTTTCATACTCATCCTCCTTCGATGAATGCAGGCAGTAAACTAACATCCGTATGTGAAGATTCAGTGTCAGTCGAATTCCCTTTCTGTTACAAAATTTTTCCCATTTCAAGAGGGATTCCGGGAAAATCGTTAAATCAGCATGCTTATAAAGGTCACAGCTCTGTAACATAACTGTCACAACCGAATGGTAAAAGTCCAGATGCGCCCCTGTTATAGCCGGGGACCACCAAGTATCAATGTTTCAATAGTATTACTGCCCCCTTTCAGGATCAGTTAATGCAGGAATCACAAAAGAAAACGCGCCAGAATATTCCCGACCTTATCTTCAGGTTGCTTACGGGTATCTGCGCCATATCAATAGTAGCTGTAATGCTCTACATCGGGTGGGAACTTTACAAGGGCGCTGCTCCTTCCATGAAGGAATTCGGCTTTAGATTCCTTGTTGATAAAACATGGAATCCGGTGCTTGGTGAGTTCGGCGCAGCCAGCAGCATTTACGGCACTCTTGTCTCCACATTAATTGCAATGATCCTCGCGGCCCCGATGGGACTCATCATAGCGCTGTTTCTGGTGGAACTATCCCATCCCGTCATAAGCAGGATAGTAGGAAGTGCGATCGAACTTCTTGCCGCGATTCCAAGCATCATCTTTGGCATGTGGGGACTGTTCGTACTTGTACCAATAATGCAGACTAAAGTCGAACCGTGGCTGCAGGAGCATTTCGGTTACCTTCCCATCTTCCAGGGAACTCCCATGGGCGTCGATATGCTGACAGCCGGCATCATCCTCGCACTGATGATACTTCCATTTATTACCGCTGTAACAAGGGACGTACTCCAGATGGTCCCGCCTGTCCTGAAGGAAGCCGGGCATGGTCCCGGTGCGACGATGTGGGAGGTTACGAAAGCTGTAAGTATTCCATATGGAATAAGGGGCATTGTAGGGGCGATGTTCCTCGGACTCGGCCGCGCGATCGGTGAGACAATGGCGGTTACATTCGTGATCGGTAACAACCACGAGATCTCATCATCCCTTTTTGCCAGCGGTAACTCTATCGCTTCATCCATCGCACTCGAATTCGGTGAAGCGCTTAATGATCCCATGTTTAAAAGCGTGCTTATCCAGCTTGGACTGATCCTGTTCGTTATCACGTTCGTTTTCCAGGTTCTTGCACAACTATGGATAGGGCAGCTCAAGAAACACGAGCGAAGTTAAACAATGAAATCGACTTCTCTTACATTAAGGAGAGCAACGGACTGGACAATCAGGGCATTGTCAATGATTGCGGCAGTTGTCGGTATCATCTTCCTGATCTGGATACTCTGGGATGTTGCGACAAAGGGCATAACAGCCCTCGATATCAAGTTTTTCACAGAGCGCACCGGCCCATATAACCGTGACATGGGAATGGCCAACGCCATTATTGGAACGCTTTACATTACTCTCCTCGCAACAATCATCGGCGTGCCTGTCGGTCTCATGAGCGGAATCTACCTTTCGGAGTTCGGACGCACGCACCCATTATCGGTGGGTGTCAGGTTCTTTGCCAACATCCTGATGGGTACACCATCTATCCTCATTGGCGTTTTTGTCTACACGGTCATTGTGCTCAAGATGGGTAACTTCTCCGGATTCTCCGGAGGCGTTGCGCTTGCGATCATTATGCTGCCGGTTGTAGCCCGTACAACCGAGGACATCCTTACGCTTGTGCCGAACGAGCTCAGGGAATCGGCCCTCGCTCTCGGTGCACCACGGTGGCGAATGATTATTCAGGTAGTATTCCGCGCCGCAAAAGCCGGACTGATTACCGGTGTACTCCTTGCGATAGCACGGGTCAGCGGAGAGACCGCTCCTCTTCTCTTCACGGCCTTCAACAACACTCACTTTACATTCTACGACGCCGAGGGCCCGTTGAGATATGTCTACGACATGAATGAACCGACCTCCAACCTTACGGTTACCATATTCCAGTATGCAATGTCACCATTCAAGGAATGGAAGGAACTAGCATGGGGTGGATCACTTCTGATTACGGGAGCGGTTCTTTTAATATCGATAGTAGCAAGAGTAGTATTTAAAGGAGGAAAGACAACACGTGTCTGAAGCATCCGCACTGGCTGAAAAGCCCC
>Ga0272441_10001562_pt1 | contig 48637 bp, 74 predicted proteins | sample SSMProp6N_FD_193582 | JGI IMG/M metagenome (GOLD analysis project Ga0272441, IMG submission 193582) | Marine sediment archaeal communities from Little Sippewissett salt marsh, Falmouth, MA, United States - SSM-Prop-6N | ecosystem: Environmental > Aquatic > Marine > Wetlands > Sediment ... | reverse complement strand
CTCCAGCAACCTCTCTGTTACGTATCCAGCCGGTACATTGGCCTCCTGGGCCGCTTGCATGACCTGGAAGTGGAGAAGCAGAGTTTCTCCCTCTTGCACCGTCAGCGAGGAGTATGTGTTTTTCTCAAACCTATCCTGGAGAATCTGCCTCACGTCATCCTTGAGAAGACCCAAGCCACTCTTGCCGGCCGCAGCATAGAGCCTCTTCTTGACCGGGTGGTTCTTGTCGGTCAGGTACTCCACCTGTGGCTCCGGGTCAGGGTCGTCAGGCGGCTCCAGGTCGTCCAGATCGTCCTCTGGCGGCGGAGCATCATTGAATAGCCCTGGGGGCACAACGATGTCCTCCGACTCTCCAGGCTCATCCTCCGGCGTCTCAGGCGGTCCTGCCGGGGGCTCCTCTGTCCTGTCGGCCGTACCGGCGCCCTTGAAGGTGTCCGGCCCGGGCTCCGCACCCCTAACCCTACGCCTCGGCTTCTCGTCTATCACCTGGGCGTCGACCTCTTTGATCCTCTCGGCCTCGTCAGGATCCACGATCCCCGAATATCCAAATGCCAGACGCGCGCACTGGATGTAGGCCTTGTGCCGCAGCATCCGGTGGGGCCACTTTCTCCAGGGCTCCGTGTCCCTCTTGCACTCGTCTATGCGCTCCGTGGCAGCGATAGGGTGCGACCGGTCCTTGCGGTGCATGATGCAGGTAACGGATACCAGATTGCCGTCTTTGTCGTACTTGTCCTCCCACTGGAGCCCGTCAAACATCGGCTCCCTGTTCACCATCGCCACCCAACCGTCGATCCCCACGACCACCTGGACCCCGCCACGCTTCGTCCTGAAGGCATGTATCTGCCCCAGGAACGGAGACAGATCGCGCTCCTTGGCCACAGCCAGGAACATCGCAACCTCTTCGGTTGTGGGTGGGGTTTCGTTACGGCCGACACTCAGGACCGTGCTCCGCAGCACCGTCATGAGCTTGTCCGGTTCCAGCTCCCACCTGTTTGCCGCCCATTCCACCAGCGACCTCTTCGCCGGTAGCGTCTCTGTCGTCTTTGTCGTCTCACCCATGAGACATCTCCTCTCTTATCCTCAAGGTCTTCTTCCACTCGTCACTGTCGTCAAACTCCTCTGCCCAACACAGGGGGAGGAACATGCAGGGCCCGTATTTCCCCTCACAGGCCGTGGGATTCATCGGCCAGTATTTATGCCTCTCGCACTCCAGGAGCCTCTCCCAGGCCAGCATGAACTCGTCGTAGACGCGCCTATAGGGCATCGGTCTGATATGAATCTCCCCAGCGTACTTCTGGATGCTCTCCTTCGTCATGTGCTTCGTAAGCTGGAAGCAGGCCACATTGTCCGTCATCTCCCCTGCCCCAGCCGCCAACAGATACCGATACGTGGATAGCTGCCGGTAATACCCGAGATTCAGGAACCACTCCTGCTTCAGCGCAGCCTTGGCCGTTTTCAGGTCCCTCACGGGCACCTGCTCGTTCTCATCCCTGACCAGGAGCAGGTCCATCCTGCCAGCAACTCGCACCCCGTCGGCTATTCCCTCCACTTTCCCACTGTCAGGGTCCACAAGATCGCTACGAGCCTTCTGCTCTACTGCCTCAATCTCGCTCTGGGCGTATCTCTCGTTGTCCCAGACCTCCATCTGGAGCTTGGCTATCTTTGGCAGCTTCTCCCTGTCCTCGTCGCTAACCTCGAGATCCTGCACAAACTCCGTCTCGGTCCCGTCCGGAGCAGTCTCCGTTCGAATCATCTTCTCGGACTCGGCAGCGTTCCGTATGTCCTTCTCCGTCTCTGCAGCCAGGTCCTTGACCTCTTCCGGCTCTGTATAGGGCCTGAATGCGTTCTCGTGGATTAGGGTCCCGAACCATAGGGGAGCACCCAGTCGCTTCATACGAACGCCCAGGAGCGTCAGGGCGGCCTTCCTGGGGCATTCAAGCACTCGACCCACAGGGAATCCAGAGCCCCCCGTCGTGGACATACCGAATGGCCGGCGGATCTTGATAGCCTCTATGTCGCCTATGTCAGGCATTGGTGGCCTCCGCCTTCAACTGGTCGATTTCCTTCTGCAGCAGGGCTATGCGGGCACGGCCTTCCTCTGCCTTCCGTTCCGCCACAAACTTCTTGTGCTCACGGATCAGGGCGGAATCGAAGCCGTACTCCTCGATTAGCGCATCGGCACAGAGCCGCTTTATATCGTCTGCGAGCACTTCATCAACGGCCTCCCTGGCACGCTGGATCGCATCTTCCTTGCTCGGGAACAACTCTATCTCGTGGCTTCCCATCCCCGATCCATCGCTGTAGTGACCGACGCGGAAATTCAGGTCTCCGTTGGAGTCGCCGAACAGAGAAATGAGCTTCAGGTCTCTGGGGTTGCATTGGCACCGCAAGTCCTCGACGCGGACAATCTGCATCCTGTAGCCTAACTCCAGGGCCCAGGTGAGCTTCCCGTCCAGATAGTCTAGGACTCGCTGCAGGGCCACCCTTTCCCCGGCACGAGCCTGGATGCCAGCCCTGGCGTCATCGCGCAACTTTACCGCCTCACGGATCTGTGCCCGTAGGTCGCAGAGTTGCTCCCTGAGCGCCCGTCCCTTTTCGTGATATTTGGCAAAGGGATTGGTTCCTATCGGGGCAACGTCGTGGCGAGATGCGATCACCCGAATCCCCTCTGAGTACCCCTCTTCGTCCTCCCAGCCGTCGACCTCGACCAGGCAGGTTCCCTCTGGGAGCTCGCACAAGATGGTTCCTGGCTGACCCAGGTACAGAACTTTGTCGTTTGCCTTCATGCCTTCTCCTTCTTCTTGTAGACCCAAAGCCCTCGCCTCAGTAGGGCCAGTGCCTTCCGCAAGGGGAAGCCAACGAAACAGGCCGCAGACGTTCTCACAAGACTACCGTTGCCCTCCCAGCAGACGCACACCCGGCCTAGCTTCTCGATCTCCTCAAGACGCTTGATTCGCTTCCCCTTCATGCCTTCTCCTTGAACTTCTGCGCCCGCAGCCATAGGCAGTCGGGCTCGTGGATGATTCCCGGCCTACCCTCGCGGTCTACGGTGTCCTCTTGTCCGCAGATGCGGCAGTACGCCGTGCCGTAGTTCTTGTCGGCCTCCGGCTCCATCTCCGCCAACTCTCTGACGATAAGCAGGATCTCCGCCATCCACTCCAGCAGATCCTTTCGCAACCAGCCTTTCAGCGCCTTACTGAGCGGCTCGTGCAGAATCTCCAGGAAGGCTTTCTCCTCCGGGGTGTATTCGCCGTCCTTAGTCACCGGGGCTCTCCTTGAACGCCTGGGCCTTCTCCGCCAGCTTGCGGTACATCGCCAACTCCGAATAGCCGTCGAGGGCTTGGCCTTGGTTGGATACGAGCGGGGTGCTGTCGTCGGCTAACTGCCGTATCTTTGCCAGCCCCCTGACGATGGAGAGGAGCTCGGGGTATTCTCTCTCCATGCGGAGCAGCTCCTCAACCCTCCAGTTTGCCAGCGTCTCCAGCGCCTCTCGGCACTTCTCCTCCTGGTCTGTCAACTCCACACCCTCTTTCGGGGTGAGAGAGACGAGCCTCTCGCGGTCACTCACGCATGGCCTCCCTGGCTTCCTTCGCTTCCTCGATCAGCTTCTCTACCGCAGACCTGTACCAGAACCGGTTGCCGCCCACCCAGACGTCAGGTAGCTGCCCCACGTCAATGGACAGCCCTCTGCTCTGCTTCTTCGGGACCCCGTACTTCAGGTGGCGGTAGATCGTCGGCACCGACTTCCGCACCATCTTCGCCAGCTCCTCGACCGTCACGAGGTTGCTACTGTCCTCGGCCATGCTGGCCCCTTTCCTGAGAATCTTTGAGAACCATCTGTAGGGAAGGTACTCCTATTCTCAAAGCCTGTCAATTACAAAATTGAGAATGGAGTCTCAAACTACTTGGCACCCCGTCTAACACCCCTGTCAGCTCCCCACTCTACTATAGGGGTCTCCGTGCGAAACAATTGCGTGGAATTACTTCGCTTCGCTACAAACCCTCTACGCTCCGTGGAGAGTTTTCCTAATCTCCGAATTTAGGAATGCCGAGAATCGGCCCATCCGCGGCGATATCAGCATCTCCACCTAATTAGGCCGACCCTCCACGTTCTCCACGATATGCGAAGTAATTGCGCGAAGTAATTCGGTGGAATTACTTCGTCTTCTTGAGGCCGAGTTTCTTCAGGGCGCGAAAGCGGGCCTGCCATGCCTCGCTGCCAACCTTGTAGCCTTGCTTCTTCCGCCAGTAGAGTCGGAAGTCGTCGATGGCCTGCTCCTCTCGGGCACCAGAGAGTCTCTTTAGGGCGTTGGTGCGAGCATTCGTCCACTTCTTGACGGCTTCCTCGTACTCCTCCGCGGTCTTCCCCTTCTTCGTGGGCTCGTTGTCCGTGGCCGCTGTGATGAGCTTGCCGACGTCGTAACGCCTAGCCTCGTCGACCTTCTTCAGTTGCTCGGCATCCAGGAACTCACTATAGGCCAGGGGCGGATCGTCCCACATGATCTGCTTCAGGTCCCGCTTGAATATCTTCTCGCGCTCCTCCCCCGTGGCGTCCAGGTAGCTCGTCTTGGGCCCGTAGGTCTGTACTCCAGCCCCGAAAATGGCAAGGATGGAGACTGCCGTACCCTTGGCTACGCCGTGGGCCTGCATACTGTCCTTGACATCGCGCAGAGACAGAGGCAGGAATAGCTGGCCGCTGAGAGAGGCCATTGTCTCCTTCTCTCCGACCACATTTATCATGTCGTTCAATGCGGTCACGCCTGCCCCGGGAACCGGAGCGAGCTTCGTGCGTAGGAATCGGCCTGCGATTGTCCATCGTGTAGTTGGCTTGTACTTCTGCCCCTTCTCCCCCAACTCCTTGATTTTTCCCTCAGCCGTCTTGATTCTCCCGCCGCCCAAAAATCTAGGCGCGATCCGGGCAGCGACGACAATCGTTTGAGACAGTCCCCCCATTGGGTCGATTCGGGTCTCTCCGATTCTAATCTTCAGAAAGTTGGCTGAGCGTGGGTCGGTCTCAAAGACTGGTTCATCATCGTCATCATCTGCTGCCAAGTACCCCAATGCCATGAGGGAGCCAATGAATACGGCCGCACCAGAGAATGTCCGAGCGTACTCTGCAGCTATGGCCTTCTTGACCCGCAAGGAGGTCTTCATAAAGGGCAGGTAGAACGGCATGGCGAGATACTGGAATCGCGAGGCCACATATCGTGGCGCAAAGAATACCGTGTTTACATCTGCGGCAGATAGCCCGAAAATCCTGAAGTTAGATGACCGTCCGGTTGCGACATTGATGTATTTTGCGATTACCTTCGCCTCGTCAAGCGTAACTTGTCCAGACCTCCCGAGCTTGTCGACCATGAGCTTGAATAGCCCGAATCGCATATTGTTTAGGAATGTCGTGTATGCTCGCCCGCTGGCTGCGATCCCTGGCACTTTCTTGGCCCATCGCCCCATAAATGCCTCTTCTTGGCGGCTAATTGGCCCATCGTCGCTGGTAATGCTCAAGCCGGCGGTCTCAGCAAACTGCCCCAGGGGGTCGTTACGGATCCTCTCGGCAGAATTGAACTCTGCTTGCTTGCTCACGAGAGCTTTCATCATCTCTGCAGCAGCCTTTTTCGCCAACATTGGGTGTGAGTAGACGGCCAGTGCGCCCTGGCGAAGCACGCCCGAAAGGTCAATAGCGGTCATTGCGGCACGAGATAGGTGGGCCGTCTCTCTCAGGATGTCCCCTGCCCTCCCGATTGGGCTTAGATTCTCCAGGTGCCACTTGGCTGCCGCCTCGTAGAATTGGCTCTTTACGTCCTCCAGGCGCCGCTTGAGTCTCAGCTCAGACGCGGAGAGCTGCCGGGGCTCCTTCTTTCTCGGCTGGAACTCTTTCTGGGCAATTCGCTCTTGGTAGTCGGCTATACGCCGCTTCAGATTCGACTCGTAGGCTCGACGCGCTCTCTCCTCTGGGGTCATCTTCGGGTTCGCCGCAGCACGTAACGCGTCCCGCTGTGCCCGGAGGGCCCCCAGCCTAGCTCGCTTGGCGTTTAGCTCGGGCGTGGAGAGTGGTGCAGGCTTAGCTTTCGGGGAAATGTCCCCTTCTCCCAGGCGCTTCTCCAGATCGGTTATGGCACGGTCGAGAGCCCTATTCGCAGCAGCGATCCGCTGTTCCCGTGTGAGAGGCTTCTTCTTCGGTGGGAATATCTCCCTATGGGCTTCGAGAAGTGCGTCACGCTCGGCACGTAGAGCCTTCAGCTCCGAGTCAGCCTCGAGCTCTGATGTCTTCCGGACGATCCGTTCCCGCTTCTCTATCTCCCAAGCCAGGTCAGCAATGCGGTTCCTGGTTGCTCTCTTCGCAGCATCCAGCGCCGACCGTAGCTGGGTCTCTGGATCCGTAACCTCAAAGCCGCCGCGCTTCTTGGCCTCGTTGACCTGCTGGATGAGATGCCGCTCTTCCTCGCTTGGTGTTCGCCGCTCTCTACCGGTCTTCTTCGGGGCCTCCCCAGCCTCCATATCCTTGAGCTTGGCAAGTTGCTGGAGTTGCCCGTTGATGTCCCGCACGACCTGATCTACTTCTTCCTTGGAGAGGGGAGAGAACTGCCCGTACATGCTGAGGGCGTCCATCGCCTGTCTTCGGGTCAGCTCTGGCAATGAATCCTGGAGTGAGGCGTGTACGATGTCGACAATCTGGTCTCGATCGCGCAGCCCAGCTTCTACAAGCCGTCGCTGGATTTGCCTGGCTTCGCGGCTGATCCCAGTCACATCCACCATATCCAATTCCGGCCCTGGCCCGGCTGCCTCGGAAGCCGTATCCCATGCTGAACGGAATACAGCCTCGGCCTGCACCGCGTTCTGCCCAAGGTACTGTCTGGCGATCGACCAGAACTCACGGAAGTTTGTCACCCCCATGTCCACGTACACCTGTGCCATCTCGGCAGCGGCAGTACCCAATTCCTTAGAAGCGGCTACCGGCTCGGGAGCTGCGGCAGGCGCTCCCTCCCTGGCTATCTGGTAACGGACCCCAGGCGGCGGCGGTCCCGGCTTCTCGACAAAGGAGTTTCCAAGGGCCTCCCAGGCGGTCCTGACCTTCGCTAGAGCGTCTTTCTGTCTGGTCTCGAGCTTCTGCTTCTTCTTGTAGACTCGACGCTTCTTGGACTGTGCTACGTCCTGCTCAAGCTGCTTGTCGATCGTGGCCTTTCGGTCAACGTCGTCGATCTGTGCCGACTTCTGGGCCAGTCGTTTCTCCAGATCCTTGATCTGACGTGCCATCTTGGATATCTGGGCATGTTCGTCCGTAGTAAGCTCCTGGCCGCCTTTCGCAACCCTGGCCCTACGCACCATGCCGGCGAGAGAGAAGTCCTTCGCCAGAGAAATCTGACGGGCCACACCTGCTCGGCCCCACTCCCTTCCCGCAGCCTTGGTCGCTTCTTCGATCTTTCCAAGGATAGCCATCTGCTCTATGACGGCGGCCTGGGCTGTGGCAGCCTTTGTCTCGTCGCCAGCCTTGGTGGCCTCGAAGAGCTCATCGGAGAGGCGTTCGAATTCGTTGTTTGCGGAGCGGTAGTACATCTGTAGGACTGCCACTTCCCGATCACTCAGGTTCCGCGCTACCTTGATTAGCTCATTGACCAAGCGTTCCCCCGCTGCCGGATCGCTAGAGAGAGTATCGCTTGCGGCGTTCAACCACTCCTGCTGACTCTCAGGATCCACACCCTCGAGCTCACCCTGGCCCCGGAGGCGCCGGAGCTCGTTGACTACCTCGTTCTTGATGCTCGTGGTGGCGATAGGCTCCGGTCGCTGCTCGTCCTCGAGGCGCTCACCTACCAGGCTGTACTGCGGCTCACGCCCAGCCGCCTCTGCCGCTTGACCCCAAAACCGTTCTGAGAATGTCTCCGCAACGGCAGCCTCGGGATCTAGTTGAATCCCAAACCGCGAGAATAGCCTCTGGAAGAACTGTCGGATCCTTGGCCAAAGGCCCTCTGGTTTGTCCCATTCCTCCCTAGCCTCTGCAATCCCCTCCTCGGTTCCGTACTCCTCTTCCAACGATTCCCATATCCGACGACCTTCCTTGGTCTCGAATAGCCCTAGCTGCCTGGCAACGTGCAGGGCTTCATGCCGGATCGTTCTCTCGTTCGCGTTCTTGGGGTCTATGAGGACCGTGATCTCTGATGGGGTGATAACTCGACCGTCTGAGAGCTCCATGCTGACGCCTGGCGGTATCACCGCGCCGGCGACCCCAGCCCGAGCCATCTCCTGGGCCTCAGCCTCGGAGATATCGTAGGCTCGCATGACTGCGGAGACATCGACCGGTATGTCTGCTTCGGCACGTACCTCGACATTGCGGCCGTCGGGTAGCGTTACGCTCCAGCCATCGGCCTCTGGTCTCGCTTCGACAGTGCTACCGGGGAAGGCTTGCGATACGGTCTCGGTGGTAACTGCTGGTGGGACTTCTACTTCTTCTCCGCGATCAACTTCCCGTCGATCATCAACTTGGCCCCGGGCTTCGCCTTCTCCCAATACTCCCCCAGGGACATCTCTTGCCCCTCGACGTTCACCGAGAAGTTTACGCTGCCTCTTGTCACGCTGGAGGGCTGCTTCTGCTTCTCCTTCGGTTTTTCCTGCGCCATAGCTGAATCCTATCGTTAGGGAGTGTACCTTTCCCTCAGTATCAACGACTTCGGCTTTCGTTTCTGCGAGTATCTTCCTCGCTGCCTCTGCCGTCTCAACTGTACTCTCAGTCTGCGCTTCAGCCAAGGCATTTCCGACGAACTCGATTATCTTGTTACCGGCTTCATGCCCCAGCTTATCGTTGATCTCGGTCTTGAAATCGTCAATATCGTATGACCCAAAATCGTCGCGAACTTCGTTACGCTGTTGGAATTCATCGCCGCTTACGTGATGCACCCCATTGGTTTCGCCTTCGTCCCAAGCCCGCTTGTTCGGCATTCCTGGAACACGCTCGGAAGTCAAAAGGGCGACTTTTCTCTCTTCTGGGGTCATTTCTTCAACCCGCTTGCGGAAAGCCAGATCCACACGTCTCTCGACACCCTCTGTGGGCTCCTGTACGACTTCCTCTGGAGCGGCCCCTGTGGGCTCCTGTACGGCCTCTGGAGCGGGGATCTCCTCCGGGGGTGTCTCTGTAGCTTCAGCAATTTCTCGCAGCCTATCGACGAACTGGCGCCTCTCAGTGGCATTCTGGAGGGCCGGTAGACCACGGCTGGTGAAATCCTTGCGGCTCGGTGCCTCGATATCCCGCAATTCGCCTGCCTGCTCCCGGTTCCTTCTGGCCCAAAGTGCCACCCCGAGGTCGGCCTTCAGCGACTCTTCCTCCAGTTTCCTGCCCAGCGCAGCATCGAAGTCCTTCGCCTTTGCCGAATTCTGTATTGCCTCTCTCACGCGAGCCTCTGGGATCCCGAATGACTGGGCCAGATCTTTGGCTAACGCATCCTGGTTTCGAAGCGCCTCTTGTGCCCCTATACCACGGTATCCACTGGCAAAGCCAACAGCCATTGCCGTCTGTATCGTCGTGTTCTTTATTATGTCCAGCGCGCTTTCCCAGGTCACGCCTTCCCCTAATCCGGCTGCGGCCTGGTTGTACTGGTCTAGGATCTCGGTCAGATTCTCTTCCGGGAGTTCTTGCAGCATTGCGACCCCCGTCTGCTTCAATACTTCCTTCAATCCGGCTCGGGTGAGTTGTTGCCCCCCGCCTAAGACTTTCTCAAGACCACCAGCACCTACGAGTTGGAATGCCGCAGCAATCCCACCCTCAATCGCCGCTGCACGGCCAACGTATCCCCATTTCTTCTTGCCGGTCAGCCCAGCATCGTTCGCTTCCGTTATGGCTTGATTCCCTCGCGACAGCCCGAAGCCAGCGATAATCCCGTATGGCCCCAGCGGGCTAAGCAAGCTAGCCTGAGTCAAGGATCTCGTAGCTCCGCGCAGCCCCCTCTGAAGAATATCAGGGATTACGCCTCCTTTCTCTGCGATCGCGTGAGCCTGCTCCTCCCTCTGCATTGTTCTCGTAACCATATCGGCAGCATCGGGAGCAAACGGCCTTGCTGTAAGTGATGCTATGTCGGCCACCCCCCCCCTAATGCCTTGCGCTATGTCTCTGGCCAGAACAGGACGTTCGCCAACGGCTCTCGCCTCCGCTGCCAATCGAACTTGCTCTCGGTAAGCCTGCCGCCTTCTACGATCCTCATCCCTGGCTCGCTGCTCTGCAGGCCGTATCTCTGAGCGAAACGTGTTGGCCCATTCTTCCTTCTCTGCCTGCGTCCACTCATTCTTCACGCCGAGAATTATTGCCGGATCGCGGACCCCCATTCGGAGATATTCGTCCATCATTGCGGGGGACGGCTTTCGATATCCGACCGAAGGCATTATCTACTCCCCTCTCCCATTCGCATCTTAGCCACCTGGAGAACGTCCCTGCGAGCTTCTAGCATGTCGCGGAATCTCCGCAATTCCTTCATCCTCTCCTGAATCGCCCTTTCTCGGTCCCTCATCCTCGCTTCTCTTTCTTTAAGACCGCGCTGGATGTCTGGGAAGAGTCTTGTCTCTTCTGCGTAATCGGCCATTTCCTTCTTCCAGTCCCTCGCCTCCTGTTGGGCTATGTCTAATTGTGTTTGGGCTGTGGCAAGATCCTGAATATCTTCCACATTCAGTGCTTCAAACTGGCGTGGATCTCCACCGGGAGCTGTCCCCTGAACCCTTGCCAGCGATTTCTCAACTGCCTGCAGCTCGGTCGGGGCAAATCGGCCAGTCCTAGCCGACCTCCCTCTCGCCCCAACAGCCCTCTCCTCACCGTCAAGGTTCTGCGATTCATCGGTCATCTGTGGCAGCGTCGCCATATCCGGTGCCACTCCAGCCCCTATGCCAAGGCCCGGCACTCTCTCCAGGCCGCGACCGGGCATGTCCGGGGAGATGTCATCTGCGCCAGGAACCCCAGCGCCACCGCCACCCATCATGGCGACAATCTCCTTGGCCGTCTTCATGTTGACCTCACCCGTGTCCGGATCCCTGGCTGCCTCGATTGCTATCTTCCAGCGCTGCGTCATGTTGTCTCTGCCGTCAACCTCTTTCCACTCACCCGTCTCTTTGTTCCGCCAGTACTTTCTCCCCTCGTGCGTGAAGATCTCTTTGCCCCAGAGCTGCCCCAGGTCAGGCTTGGGCTCTTTGCGAAACCTGCGGGGAGTGATATAGCCGAACCGCTCCCTGGCGATCTCGGCGGCTTGTCTTTTCTCTTCCGGCCTCATGTCCAGATTGTTCTCTATGTCGTCAAGTATGTTGGCAAGCTGCTCCTGCTTGGCCTTCTGCTGTGCCGTAAGGCGATACTCGTACTGGTCAGACTCAAGCTCTGCGCCAAAAGCCTGCGCCTCAAGCCGCCTCTCGTGTGCAAGTTCGGCCTGCTCCGCTTGGTACTCTCTGCCCTCACCAGTCATCTGTCGCTGGAAGGCACGCTGCTCCTCCGTCATCTCCCGACGGAATTCGCGCTCACCCTCACGGGCCTTCCGTGCTTCCATCGCCTGCAGCGCCGGAAGTTGCGCCTTCTTCTGTTGTGCAGCGTAACCCGCAGCATATCGCCCAAGCATCACCGCGGCAGGCGCTCCGTGTTTCACCTTGATAGCCATTGCTTACTCCTACTCTTCCGGTGGGTGTACGCAGATGGATGTCGTATACAACAAGACATCTCCGACCCTTGCTTCTGTAGTGCCATCGGTTTCCCATACGCCGTCCCATGCGGCGTAATTTAGCTTGTCACCGACTAAGGCCATATCAAAAACGTCGAATCTGATAGAGGATACTCCAGCCCAAGTAGAGCCAGTCCACTTCTGTACCGACGGAGAAATTCCAGTCCAATCCCCACCGGCATATATGGTCGAGTCGTAGAACTCCACAACGTATCGTGCGCTCGCTACCCCGGAACCGAATGCGTAGAAACTACTCCCATCGAAGGCGGCTACGGCCTTCGCATTCACGTAGCTGCCCTGTGTGTCTACGACGGTAAATCCACCGCAGAAAACCAAGAGAGACCCCCAAGACGTAAAACCGGTGGCGTTCTGAGGCGACAATCCATATGAGGTCCATGAGGTTCCATTCCATACGGAAATCCCTTTGTGTGGTGGATACGCTGGCCCCACATAGTTGTCGAAACCCGCCGCCCACAAAGTTCCGTTATGGCTATAGACGGAGTTCCAGCTTCCAGTAGGGGCCGAAGTAAATCCAGACCAGCTCGATCCGTCAAACAGCCCAAGGCCATCCGCTGCTGCACCCCCAATCTGAGTAAAGGCGCCACAGACTACCAGACTACCACCCCAAACGCACATTCCCCTTATTTTACCGTTCGCTGTTGCCTCCGTACTCCAGCTAGTCCCGTCCCACGACTTCAGGTAATAATTCACCGCCGCATAGAGCTTGTCGCCAAAGGAACACAGACAGTCACCCCTACTAGACATAGCTTCGCCACTCCCTGTCGAATAGCTTGCCCAGGTATTCCCGTCAAGGCCGTAGACTGAATCTGCATACTCCCTACCTACAAACAGTGTGACCCCACTCGGATCCCCCAGCGAATCGAAACCGGAGTTGTAGTGGCTGTCGAACCTGTTCGCCTTGGGAGAATCCCACAATCTGTTTGCCATTACTCGCTAGTCTCCGACCACATCCGCGCTCCACTCAATCCTGATAACTCAATGAGGGCTACGTTGTTGTCATCAACCAGAACCCCCGTGCCTCCAGTCACAGGCCCTATCGCGTATATCTCATCCTCTGAGTAGTAGCTCGGCGTGATAACCTCTGTGATGTCATCCTCGTCGTCCTGGCTGGCTGTCCGCTCATTGACATCCGTGTACTCATAGGTGATCCCGTTTCGAACCACCCCGTCAAATGGCGTCTGTCGTAGCATGTAGGGCTTTGCCACGTAGTACACGTTGGTTCCCCACGTACCCTCTTCAGTGTTCCATCTGTAACAGCCCAAATAGTCGCCGTACTCTTCGACCACCTGCATACGGATTATCTCAATCCGAACGTACTCAACCGGCTCGCTAGGATTTGACAGAGGTAGATACGTGCCTGTGCTTGGATCAAATGGCGGCCGCTTCATCCCGAACGGACGAATCGCCCTAGCCTGAGATGTCCTCCCGCGCTTGGCCTTTGTGAACCTTTGCCCCTTGATGCTCACTCAGTCTACCCCTCCCTTACGGCGCCGGATATGTCGGCTGGCTTGCACCCAAATCTGCAGCCAGGTTGCCAATCGTCCCAAGATCCGGATAGCCATCCTCGCGACGCTCCATGAAGTTGTTCAGCGCAGAAAGGATCTGGTTCCTGAGTCCGTACCTCTCGAGCTCCTGAGATTGCAGCATGGTCCGCAGCCTGTCTCGTGCAGCCAATACCTTCCCTCGTACGTTTGCTGTCTTCCTGTCGTACTTTCCGTCCGAAACGTCCTTCTGAAGTCGGAGAATCTTGTCCTCAAGCTCCGTTAGAGCGTTGGCCCTCTCTCGCTCGATTGCAGACTGCGTTGACGTCCAGACTGTCGTATTGTCCATCCCCTTGGCCTTGAGCTCAGAACGCTGAGAGGCAAGCTCATTGTCAAACTGATCGTTGATCCTGTCCCTCTGCGAATCCCCATAACCGTCGAAGATTCCGTCAACCTCGTCCTCGTAGGTGTCGTAGTCCGACGATATGCCGGAAATGATGGTTTCCACAAGCCCATCGTAGGCCGTATCTTCCGCCTCGAGCGAGATGCAGCTATCCTCGGTCTTGTCCAGCATGACCGTGAATAGGGCTACGATCTCATCGTATCGCTGATCGTTGAGTTGCCGCCCCGTGTTGTAGGCGTTTATGAAAGCCTCCATGAGGTCGTTCAGCGCGTACTCAGGCTTGAGAACTCTTCGAATCAAGTCCCAGCGGTAAGGCACGGTTTCCGTCACCGGGACGTGAGAAGTCGTCCCGTCGTCATTCTCGACCTTGTAATATGCGATTGTCGTGTGTGTGTATTCCTGATAGACAAGCCACCCTTGAGCCAGCAGCCATGCCAGTCGATCTCCATCGGTGATGCTAGAAAATTGCGTCTCGTACCAGTTCGACGAGTTCATTACCTCTTCGTCTACGGGATCGGTGTCTGTGATGTAGAGAGAAGGATTGATCTTGTCCATTGGAAGCCCCCTTTACCAAGCCGACGCCTGTACGTTCTCAAGAAACTGTATGAGAACCCCGATTATGCGGGCATCCACATCCATAGCATCACCAGTGCCGGCGTAGTCGTAATCCCTAGTCAGCTTGAAATGCACCAGGTCGCCCGAGGCCGGACTTCCACCAACGGTCATTGCTGCGCTGGCTGGGGTTATGTGGTGATCGTCATCAGCGATTACTTGGTCGTCCATATTTACTGCCGAACCAAGGGCTGCATCGAGCGGATCGTCGTTCGAGAACGCTCCAGCCTGAAGCTGGAATCGCACCCATTCGTCCGCGTTCGCATCAGAATCGCCAGGCATCCAGTACACCTTCGCCTTGATATCCCCTAGATTCCATTGTTCCGGGAATATCCAATTCCACTCTACCGACTCATTCTGGCTTGATCCGTCACCCAGGAGGACGAAGTGTGTCAGGTCGTTCGTCCCATACTCCACGGACTCAGTATCCATCCCGGCAGTTTCGCTCGTCTGGGTATTGAAGGCGTCAAACCACTTTGTTCTGTAGACGGCCATCTCGGCCACGGCCTTGGTGCTTGGAATTGTGGAATGATCCCCTGGACTTCCAATCTCTGTTACTAGCGCCAAGCCATCCTTCAGGGTATCCCCACCCGTTCCACTCCACTGGGGTATGCCGTTATTCGTGCTTGTCCCCGGCCCAGTGACATCACCGCCTATGAGGGTCTGGATCTCGGCCAGCGTGACCTTCTTCTGGACACCGCCCTGGATGCAGTAGAAAACGTCACTGCTGGCTGAAACAGTAACAGCAGAAAGGCTTGTCACATAGTCTTTCAACTCGGCCAGAACATACGCATATAGATCCGCCAGAGTACATTGCTTCCCTGTGGATCCCTGAGTGAGTAGCACGTAGTCGCTATCCGCCATCGCTCCTGACCCGTCTGCCAGGTCAGAGATGTCGAGAATGTCGCCCTCAATCGTCGAGAGCATGTATGCGGCCAGATAGGCAAGGGTGATCGTCTTCTCGGTAGTGCCGCCGTCCTTTAGGACCATCACATCGGCGTCGTCCGCAGAGGTCTCCGCGCTCTTTCCCCACATCGTATCTATGCCGTGCTGCAGCACCGTGTCTATATCCACGGGCTTGAGCGCACTGTCCGTACCGTCCAGGATGTAAATCTGATCGTCACCTTCCACGACAGTCCCGGCCGAGATTGCCTCTAGCGCGTCTATGATGTAGGTCTTCAGATCGTCAGGCGTCACGTGGTACGCCGTTGTGCCATCTGCAACAGGAATCTTCTCCGAACCCCCAATGCTGGGATCCTGCGTTACCGTAGTGATTTCTACATCTGCCATTATCTGAGTCTCCCAAGCTGCCTATTGAACATCGTGATCGCCTCATACGACCAATGTGCCTCAGACGATAGCCACAGCACCGCCCAGGGCCCACGAGAACGCGGATACACGCGGTAGTTCTGCCCAGCTACCCATTCCCCTGTATCGTCCACTCCGGTCTCTCCATCGCCGTCCAGGGCCGTCTCAGCCTTGTCTACGACCGCCTCTGCGGAATCTGCCGTTACCAGCTTCCATGTCACAGTCCCGCTCCCAGTCCCAAATGCCGCCACCATCTCCGTTACCATGCCATCCATGCCCTCTGCCCGGGACACGTGGAACGGCCCCAGCAGTAGATCGCTTTCTATGGCGGTCCCGTCATCCGTAGTCGCGTCCTTGTCGAATCTCCTCAGATACCCGTCCTTGCAGCCCAGGATGATGTCGCTGTACCCACTGGTAGAAATTCTGGTCGCACACAGCGGTTGCTGCGTTGCCGGTAGCTTTACTGGCCAGATCGCCTTTGTCTCCAGGTTGATCCACCAATGGCTTCCCACGCCAGAATTGGGAGTCAGGAACAGGTAAACCCCCTGAGACCGATGATCGTACTTCATCATCACGTCCGTAGTGCTCGTATCTACGTCCAGGAGCTCCTCTGGGACACGCTCCTTGCTGAAGAACTCAGGATGCCTCTCAGAGCCGATTTGCCAGGTGTAGAGCCCTCGACGCCCCAGGAACATTACAAGCCCGTCAGGCATAACCTCGATCGCTCCAGGGCCTATGATGCCAGTGAAGGGCGATACGTTCTTTTTCTCTGCTCCCCCAGCCGGATTCCCGTATAGGGCCCATACGCTGTCCTGGCACCCAAATACCAAGGCTCTGTCCTCGTAGGGATGCAAAGCCAGGATCTTCTCCCCGATCTTCCCAGAATGCCCCACGTAGCCCATCACGGCCCGGCCTACGTTGCCGGCATGTGCCCCGGCGTCCCAATCCGTGTCCACGTCCTCGGCGCTCATGTAGAAGATGTGGTCTTCTCCTGCCAGGACTACTCGGCCCTGGTAGATGCAAATCAGCGGTTGTGAAGTCGGGGCATCATCCACCGTGGCCACCACCCCAGTCAGAGGGTCGTATCTCTGGAGGGTCGAATCTGCGATGTAGAGATTGCCCCTCCACTGATCCATCTGGAAGGCATTGCTGTCGAGCAGCGGATTCGTTGCCGCCACGGTGCTCGTATAGATCAGGTAGTCCCCATCAATCGTCAGCTTGTCTCCATCGATGGTCAAATACGCCTTGCTCGTTGTTATCGAGTCGCCCTGCACGATGTATAGCGTACCGTCGCAGATCACCGCCAAGTCCTGCTGCCGATCTCCGTCGGCATCTATGTAGGTCACGGAGGATATCCCCGTGATGTTCGTACCGAAATCGTTGTCTATGTACTTCTCCAGACCGGGACGGACACCGCCTCTGGCTCTCTCCTCGAGAGGACCTACCCCCCGCACATTGATTGCACGAGGGGTAGTGTATGGCTGTGTCTTCTGCGAGTACCTACCCCTTCGGTACTCACCGCCAGACGGAAACATCACCTTGACGGGACGTGACTTCGCCATTGCTATTCCTTAGCTTTCCACTCGCCACACCATTCCTTCGGCGGCGTATTTGGCCACATGCCCGCATTGTTTTCCACCTTTTGAAGTTGGGCTGTGGTCGGATCCCTAAACTTCGGCGGATAGCGATGACACTCGTGACCATTTCTCCGATACAAGCAATTCGCGCATTTCTCTTTTTCCGGCATCCCCTTCTCCTATTCCGGCTTGCTATCCACAAACTTCTCATAGAGAGAGAAGTGCTGCTCGGTCAGCTTGCTATCTTCGTCGAGTTTCTTCAGCGCCTCGACAATGATGTCTGTAGCCTTCTCTCCAATCTCGATTTCCTTCCCGTCGGGTTCCTCTTTTTCAGGATCCCACGACACCCGACCGTTCCCTATCTCTTTCACGGAAAGCGCCTTCAGTTCGCCCTCTCCAAACGAGAGTGCTTCGCGCAACTTCCGCACGATCTTCAACGTCACGAAATTCCCCGCAGGGGGCAAAATACCTATCAACGTCATCCGCTCCATCACTGTCAACTTCATTGCTGCCTCCAATCCAAGACAAAAACCAAAGACAGGGAGGGGAGCCCCGTGCCCCCCTCCCCAACAACCCTAGACTCAAGCAAAGGCATTATCTTCGGCCAAGCCGATAAAGTAGTCCTTGCCTTCACTCGCGGAATAGATCTTCAAGCAGGCATCAAAGCCAGCAGCAGAGATCACGTCGAACATGCCGTTGGCTGTGTCCACGATCCCGTCGCCGAGAATCGCGAAGTATCCACCAGTATTAAAGGTCGTTCCGTCGTCTGTCACGTTGTAGTAGGACATCGCGCTCTTCGTGCCGAGTGCTGCGCTACCACCGAGCACCATCTCGACCTCGAGCGGAGCGTAGTTGCCCTGCGTACATCCGGACTCCAGCTTCAACTCTGCACAGACCGCAGAACCAAGGCCATTCGTCCGTCCAGACGCATCATACTCGGCATAACCCTTGAGAGCGTTACTCCAACCGCCAAGAGCCGCAGAGATGAGCGTGTGGAACTCGGCACGATGGCCGACGCTTCCCGCTCCAGTCGCCGTGTGGGCCATGTAGATTGGCCGAACGCTGGTGCCCGCGTCTACGGAGGCACTGGTGGTTTCGACGTCAATGGCCCTCGTTGTAAGCGAAGTGCCAAGGTCCAGAGCCGTCCCGGTCACGGCATCCAGCGCCGCTTCCTGAGCCGCCGTAAGGGTAGCCATCGCGTTGAAATCACATTCTGACTCCGAGCCCTCATTGACATACAGAGCCGTACCTTCTCCACCGTCACGATGCTGGAAGATACACCCAACGCCGTATCCGGCAGTCTCGTCCGTCGGGACAGTATTGCCCTGGTCGAACATGATCTTCTTGTCGGCAACCGTATAGCTTGCCGGGTTCAGACCCATCAGCTTACAAACTCGTCTCAACATTTCAGTCTCTCCTGATTTGGGTCAACTACGATCCCCAAGAACCGCAGTCCCCCGCGTCTCGGAATGCCTGCTATCTACATCCGCAAAACACTTGCGGTATAGCAGGACCGTAACGCTGCCCCTCGCCTCGGCTCGTCCGTCTGGAATCACTGACGCATGACCCCCCTTTCGTGTCGATCCCAGGGCAATGGGAAGCCAAGGCTAGGCTATATCCCATCATCCACCACTCCTGTTCATGTCTCGCATGATCGCGTCCAACTTCTTGTGGACATCTCGAGCGTCCTCGCGTCTCTCCTGCCGAGCGTCACGCTGCTCTCTCTTGACATCGCTTATCTCAATTAGCATCTGCGTCTGGGCCTGCTCGACAACGGTGATGCGCTTGTCATGGTCCGCACACTTCTCGTCCTTCCCGGCCTTACAGACACCATTGCTCTTGCTCTTGAATATCTTGAACATGGTGACACACACCCCCCCAACGGTGCCTAAGACCGTCGCCGTAATCACGATGCCATCGACAATCGAGTTGCCCGTTAGCGTCATCGGCACTACTCCCCGTCCGGAACTATCGCCTCGTTCCTCTTCGCCTCTTCTGCAGCCAGCCACTTTAGGTACTGCATCAGGTAGCCAGGCGGGATAATAAACCATCCCTCGACCGCCGACCACTCGTGCGGTTGCCCGTCGAAGACTGGCGCGCCGTCCTTCACCTGGTAGACGCGCTCACTCTCCGTGAGAACGACTGTCCTTGGGGCGCAGCTTCCTGAAAACATCAGCGATAGCGACAGTATCGCCCCGAGACACAGCGCGCTCAATCTTGTCCTGTTGCCTTTTCGTCGCATTCCTGATCCTCGTGATCTCGCGGAACCGGATCATGTCCGGGTCGAACCTGTTCTGCAGCCACATGAAAAAGACCCGGATACCCAATCCTATCAGTTTCAGCATCAGCGCGAACGCCCCCGCCCAGTGGCCCTTGTCGTCTTACATCCGCCTCTACCACGGTTCGCTCTCCTGCCGCGACCGCTGCCATCCCTTTTCGGAACTCCTCTGGCTGCCATGTTTGAATCCTCTCACTCTGTTGACGTCGATGTCGCTCCACCGCTTGCACCGTCTGCGAAACCTTGTCCCAGCACAAGGGCGGCTGCGATACCAGCAATCGACGCGATTGCCGTCTCGGAAAGATCCAGGCCGATCACTCTGTTCAGCCCGACCAAAAGGACGCTCACCAACGAGATGAGCCACTTCCTGCCTCCCAACTTCCCTATCAACTTCTTCATGCTGCTCTCCTTTTCTCGCTCACCATGAGCGTAACTACTCCCCTTCTTTCGCTTGGTAGTCAGCCTTAATCAACGGCTGAAGCGCAATCAGCGTACTCTTGCTGTCGGCACTCAACTCCGACCATTCCAGCGAATACCATGGCTTCCGACCGAGCACACGAAACTTGATCGATGGAAGATCCTCGCCAAGCTCTCCTCTGTCCACCTTGAAGTGTGTGATCTCCGGCGTGATTGCCGGGATCTCGTCAAAAATGCTTGCCATCTCTATCTCCTTACGCGGCTATTGTTCCCTTGGCATAGAACCAACTTGATCCTCTGGCCCAGCAAATATAGCTGTCCGTCTCTGCGTTGTTGTCGTCGAGCACACCGATAAAGCCATCACCCACCGTAGCGGGAGCCCCAAACGCGGTATCTAATTGGGCATCCGTAGGCGGATCGGCCACATTGTCCGTCGCCACTATCGTCCTGAATCCATAGGGAAAGTTGACCGGACTGGTCCCGTTGACAATGTTGTTTCCCTTGAGATCGAACTGTGTAGTCTCGAACGTGTACTCTTCGGAAGCCCCGAGGTAGAGGGATACCTCATTACCGGCCAGCGAGAGCAGTCCGCTATCCCCATCGCCATCAAGCCCAATCCCGTTGCCACCCATGTTGAGCGTGCTGTTTACTGCGATTGCCGACCCCGCCGCCGTCAGGCTGTCCAGCTCCACGTCGCCAGCGTCGATGATCGCAAGCCCGTGGAGATCGAGGTTGGCGTAGTGATCGTTGTCACCAAAGGTGGGAGCAGTCATCGCCAGCGTATCGCCAGTATTGGCATACGCCATGAAGTTCGTGGGCGACAGTATCGTGAAGTCGTTTGAGATGTGGTTGTCAGCCACAAGGCAATTGTCTGCCGCGCTCTCTATGTAGACCCGGTCCGTCTGGTTGCCGAGAATCTTGACATTATCCCCATAGTTCCATATCTGTCCGTAGTCCGTGCCGGTGCCCTTCAGTATGTTGTCGGACACGATCACATCCGTTGACGTGGACAGTATCTTGATTCGGAATTCTCCAGCCCCACCAGCCGTGCACGTAAGCACGTTGCCGAAGATGTTGCAGTAGTCGGAGTTGTTCAATTCGATTGCCGTCAGGTATCCGGTAGCCATGTCTATGTAGCAGGAGGACACAAGGCCACGGCTAGCAGCCGACAGGTCAATGGCGCGATTGGCACCCTCGAGTATTGTGCAAGCATATATCTGGTTGTCTGACCCCAACACGTAGATTCCGCGAGCCATTCCAGTTACAAGGCACCCACGCGCAATGCACCCTACAGACGGAGTGTTGATAACGAGCCCAGCTACCGCAGACCCAGCCTCCAGGATTCGGATATTTTCAAAGACACCGCCGGTTGCTCCAGTCATCACCGCCGACCACTGCGTCCCATTGTTATTCTGAATCCGAAGATCGCGGATAGTGCAGTGATCTCCAGTAACATAAAAGAAGCCACGGTTGGCAGTCGTTACGTCGTTCTGACAGATGGTGCTAGCCCCAACGCCGCAGACTATGACGTTGTTCTTACTGATCGTCACGTAGTCATCAGCCCCGCTAGTGTATGTTCCGGCTGGAGCGAAAATGATTCCGCCACCAGCCGGCAGATCGTCATGCGCTGCCTGTATCTTGGCGGCTCCCGAGGCTCCGTCAAACTGATCGGCAAAGCGTATCCCATTGATGTCGTGGCATACCATGTCGTCGCTCAGCGTAAGGTTCGTCGTAGCAGCCGAGATCGTATCCAGCTCAACGTTGGCAGCGTTCTCAATGTCGTTGGCGCCAAGATTCACATTGCCGGAAGCCTCTATGATCCCATCGCTGGTTAGTCGCAGTACTTCAGCCAATACTCCGGAGTCAGCCGTGTAGAAGATCATGTCGGCATCGTCGGAAGCGGTCTGGGTTGCAAATCGGATTCTCGCCACAATGTCGCTTGAGCTCTGGAAGTCTATGTCGATGCCACGACCGGCAATTGACGCCAGGTTGTTCTCAAGCGTCAACGAGCTATCTACACCACCATATCCATGCCTGACCCTGAATGGCTCCCGCGAAAGGATCTCGTCTGGCTTAAAAAGGAACCGCGATGTTGCGATTGTCTCTCCAGTATCGCTCAATGCCACGTCTAGGGTCGTTCTCGCACTTGAATCTGAAAAGGTCTCGTTTGCGAGAAACGCTAACCGTCCACCCCGGAGAAAACCAGAATCCCCGTAGCCATAGGCGTCCAAAATGGCCATCGATTTTCCGGAAGTGATAGCGGTCGGACTCGAGAGAGACCCCTGGGATGAATATCCAGAGTAGATGCACCCTGGAACAGCAGCACCCGTGGTGAGTCGCACCTCCCTGATATCATCGCCTTCAATTTCAAGAGATCCCGTCATCGTTCGCGTGCCAGCCAGATCAAGATAGCCGCTGTGATCCGCCACATCATCTAGCCCGGCAATGCTTCCATGATCGATCGAGGCTTCAGCGAAGTGAATCGTGCCATCCGCGATATGCGTATCGATCTGCGCGTGTGTGTTGCTGCCGATGTTCAGAATGGCTGTGTGGTCAATGTCTCCCTCAACAAAGTGCAACGTGCCGTCTGCAATATGCGTGTCTAGATCGGCGTGACTGTTCGTGCCGATGTTCTGTATCGCGGTATGGTCGATGCTAGCCTCAGTGAAGTGAATCGTGCCATCAACCAGATGCGCTTCAAACGATGCCTCTTGCGCTGCTGTAAGGCATGCCACTGGGTTGAAGTCGCACGAGCCCTCGGTCCCCTCGTTGATGTAGACGGCTGTCCCTTCGCCACCATCTCTGTGCTGAAAGATGCAGCCGATTCCATAACCGTCTGTTTCATCGGTAGGAACAGTGTTTCCCTGATCCCAGATGATATCTCGGTTGACGCTATCGAAGGCATCAGCGTTGAATCCAAGGAGCTTGCAGACGCGCCGAAGTAGAGCTCGTCCCTTGTGAATAACGGCCATTTGCCAGCGCCTTCCTTGCTATCCCTCGATCACTTCATCGCCCACGGTCAGCGTGTAGTTCCGAAGACCCACACGACTCCCCGACTCGTATTCTCCGTGTGTCCCCACATTTCCAAACTGCTTCACACCTTGGCGGTTATCTCTCTTTATCGAAGACTTCAGGGCGTGTAGGAAATTCTCCCAGTGCTTCCCGTATTCATCATTCATCTGCGCCTCTGCGGCTGCCAGCACGGAAAGCCTCAACGTCTCGGCGTGCTTCATCGCCCCCAGCGGATACTTTCCGGTGGTCAGCTTGTCGACCAAAGCCTGATATCTGTAGGAGAACGTGTATTCGTCATCAGGGGTCGGATACCACATGACTTCTTGCCGCTGGCCCTCGCTCAAGTCGCTGGACTTCCATCTGATCGCCGCAACTCGAGGGTAGCCCGACTCATCGCTTTGTTCGCGAAGTCGTCTGATAGTGCCTTCCCCTACGTCTGCATGGACCGTAGGCATCTGTGCCCCGGCCTCGTAGGTAAAACCGTCGATAAGGCTGTCGAAATCGTCTGGGAGATCTTGGTCCTCTTCGTCCGCAGTTGTTGTCAGAGTCGTGGTGGGACGTAGGAACCCCCACTCATAGCCTTCGGCAATGTCCCCCACTGCCGGCGGATACAAGAATTGTCGATAGCCGTCGTTTACCGCCTCGTCCGCCTTCGCCTTTTCGGCGTCAGTAACGTCATCGCTGGCCTTCCCGTAAATCAGCCAGCAGGCCTTCTCCAGAAGGTGATCGTATGTGAGAGACAGTGTTGAGTCAGCCACCGCTATCCTCCTTGCGTCTACCTACTCGCACAATTCCGTATCGGATCGAAGGACCTCTCGATACTTCATCTCGTCGCCAGCAATCTTGACCAGGAGCTTATCGCCTCCTGGATCCTCATAGAGGCAGCCGGGCACCGCCTCGCCTTTCCACTTGGTCGTCACCTTGTCCCCAGGCTTCATTGCAGCCTTTTCCGCTGCGGGCCGCCTCTTGTCTACGGGCGGCTCCTCGTTTTCGGGCAGCTTTACGTCTTCGATCATCATCGACAACAGGATCAACTCGCTTGGAGTAACATTGCCAGCGGCGCAGACGTCTTTCCTGTGTCGATACGTCCTGTATTTCTCCTCAAGCGCGTTCGGTACTGGTGCGTCCGGTTCCAATCCCAAGATCCGTCGAAAGTCGTCGAGCACCTGTCGCTCAATCTCTTTCATCGCCATGCTGCCTATCCTCCACTGCCAAAAGAAACGGAGTTAGGGGGGCAGGACAACCCACCCCCCCCATCTCCGCAAATACCCGACTTACGCCTCGGTGGCATTGCCAACAATGCCGGTGGTCCGCCAGATTCCATCCCACTGGAGGAAACAGGCGTCTGCTGCCGTATCCATCGCAGTGATGTCCGCCAACGCCGACCCGTCAAGCTGAAGGCCATTGGTGTCCAGATCCACGGTTACATCCTTCGTGGTCAGGGCACCCATGACGATGAATCCGATCTTCTCGCCGTAAATCGTTCCGTCCGGCAGATCGAAATCCCAGTCAGCCGTCAGGGTTGCAGCGGGGCCGCAGTAGGTCACGCCGCCCATCATGGGGGCTGCATCCGTATCGCCGCCATTGGCAATACTGACCCATGTGGTAAGACCCGACTCTTCGCCATCACAGAGACGAGCAAGACAGGTGTCGTTGTCGCCATCTATGACAAGGTAGCTCACCGCAAGCGCGTCTCCGGGAGTAGCTCCACAGATCGACGTTGCTCCGTCGTTTATCACGATGGTTGTGCCGTTCGTGATGCTGTCGATCTCGTAGATCCCAACGGCTGCAATCTTGCTGGATCCCTCGTCCTCACTGGCCAGTATCATCACTTTGTCCACACCGGCCGTGAAGTCACTGGAGTCAGAAACGGTCAGGGTGTAGCCATCTGTTGCCAGAGAGCCAGTCCCGTCCGTGCCATCTTCCAATATCGCGGTGACGGTCTGAAACGGGATTGCAGACCCGCGTCCCAGGAATCCCTTCTCGCAGAAGCGAGAGGTATTGTCACCGCCACCAGCCAAACAGGTGAGGTAGGGGGTGTTGATCGTGGCGTCCGAGCCGAGTGCGATATCGCAAACGGACCCGGGCTCGTTGATCGTGACCCATGCCTTGCCTGTTGACGGCAGCGTTACGTCGTGGTCCAGGACGCCAGCGAAGTTACGGTTGTTGCTGGTCGAGGGCACTTCTACCCGCTTGTCGCGGGAGGGTTCACGATCGCCGGCTGTACCGTAGTCCCGATTGTAGCAGAGCCCAGTGCCCCGCTTGAAAAAGGTGCTCGCCGTGCCGACAAAATACACCCTCTTGTGCTTCTTCACCGCCTGGTTAATGTGCTGAGCAGGATTGCTCATGCTTTACTCCTCCAACTCTGATTTCGTCCTTCATCCCGGGGCCAGAGTTACGCCGCGGAAGAAGAGCCAAAGTAAGAAGCCCCACCATGGGGCCCCACACCCCGGCAGACGAATGACATGCCAACGTCCTTAGCTGGCATCATAGAACACTGCCTGACGACGAAGATCGTCACAAACTATGTTCCATACCATCGACACAACTACGGCGAAGCAATGCACCTGATTCGACAAACGCTGCACCTTGATCCTCTTCATAAACCAATTTCTGAGGAATATCGCGTAGATGTGATTGTGGTCCAGCATGTAGAGCGGATTGTCGCTCTCAGTATCCATCTTCGGCACGTGGGTAATTCCAGCACCACGGAAGACCGGCTCCTTCGTAGCCAAATCGAATCCGAGGCTGTCGTTGTTGCTTTTCGCCACGTTCTTCAGGTCGTACATCGTGTCCCAGTTCGTATAGATGGATCGCGAAAAACCGCTACGACCCATTCCAGGCTCCGGTGCCGGTGGTACCCAGCGGGTCATGGCTGCAGCCTTCTCCATCTGGTACACGAGGCCGGTGTCGTCCGTATCCCCAACGCTCGTATATGCACCAGTGTAGTTCTTGTGCCGTGTATAGGTGCCACTGGAGACCCCGGCACGACCACTCGAGAAGCCTGTCGGATTCCCACCGTTGAACCCAAGGCTTGAGTTCTTCGTGACCCAGTATTTGAGTCCGAACGGCGTGTCGTTGTCGTCCTCGCTGTCTGGAATACCCAACGACTTTTCTTCGGCCAGTTCAACCATCGAGGTCAACATCCGAGAGTTCTCGGCGTCGACCAGATCGACAACTTGCTCCGGCCCTGCGTTCATGTCCGGCTCACGCTCGTCGTACACCATATTCCCGTCCATGTATGTCCACGGCACAGTTCCTTCGACCATCGCATCGTCGCGAGAGAAGTCCGTCGAGTTGAACAACCCTACAACCTGGGCGCTGTGGTTATGATCCATGATGTAGCGAACCGTGACCCCACGGCCCGAGTTGATCTTCTCGCGCTTCATACGGCACATCTGGTTAAAAAGAACGTGCTCCTGAAGATCCGTCATCTCGCCAATCCACTTGCCCTTGTTGAGCCTGTTCAGAGTGGCGATAACGGCATCAGGCATATTTTCAGGAGTAAGTACCTGACCCATTGCTTTATCCTTTTCTCATCGCAAAGGGCTTACGCATCCTCAAAGAGTTCGGAGACGGCGGCCAGCGCGTCGGATTTCCGGTCATCTCCGGTTCCGAAGTCCTCACGCTCCGAAGCAAACTTTCCAGTCGTCGTCCGGGGCTGAGTCATAGTTCGCGCCTTCCGTTTCTCCGCTTCTTCCCTGAGCTTTTTGCCCTTCACTTTGTTCACAACATCACCGAACGCCGTCTCGAGAGCCTTATCGAAAAGCCCCTTCTGAGAGAGGGGCTTGCCTTCCTTCTTCGCGTCTTCCTTCAGGAAATCCATGTGCCGCTGCACCTTGTCGCGTGCGGCCTTTTCTTTCCCCTCCGGGAGATCAGCATAGTTGCCCTTCCCAAACGTCTCTTCGTAGCCTTTCTCAAGATCGGCATACTTCGCGTCTGCCCAAGTCGCTTGGGTAGCCACGTTCTCCTGCAGTCCCTTCATGGTTTCCCGCAGGCTTGCGATCTCTTCGCTCTGCTTCGTCATGTACTTCGACTGGGCAAGAGCGATGTCCTTGATTGCCTTGAAGGCCTCGACCGTTTCCGGCGCCCAGTCCTCCTCGTCAAACTCAGGAATCGCAGCCAGCAGATCCTCCATGCTGGGACCGTCGTCCGAGGGCTCTTTGTCATCCTCGGCCTTCTTGCCGGCGCTTTCCATGCGCTCGACAATCGTCGTCAATGCCCCTTCGTCCTTGACGGCATCGACCTCAGCCAGCGATAAGCCAGCCCGGACAGCTCGTTCGCGCAAGGCTGGATCGACAACGGGCTCTTCGTCTCCGTGGCCACCTTGCTCGTCTTCGTGTCCGTCTTTGGGGGCCGCACCTTCGTCCTGGTCCCCGGTATCTTCGTCGCCTCCCGGCTCTTCGGTTGGCGGATCTCCCTCTTCGATTTCTTCCTTCGGCTCTCTCTCGGCAACCTTGGTATCGACGAGCACGCCGAGCTCCTTCATAAACTCAGCCTGTTCGGCCTCTACCTGTTCGTCCTTGCCGGGATCTTCGGTATCCGGCTCGGTCGGAGTCTCCTCAACACCGTCTTTCTTCTTCTTGCCGTCTTCCGCCATGTTTGCTGCCTCCTTATCCGCAGAAGGGGTCGCCGTGACCCCCGTCCATATCTGTGTAGCCCAGTGCTTCACATACCGCTTTTCGATGTTTCTTGGTCCTCAGTATCATTCGGCCTCGGCTGTCGAAGTTCACGTCGAGGCCCTTTTTGTTCAGGAAATTCCTGTACTTTTCCTGATCCTCTTTCTGGCTCATGCCCAATGCGTTCGAGTGGACTGGCCAGGTCGACGCCTGCTGTCCCCCCTGCCCTGCAATCTCGGCCATAGCGCAACGCTCACATTTGACCCCCTCGACCTTGATGTACTTCGGCACATCCTTGTAGCTCTGGTAGACCCGCTCATGGATCTCATTCGTCTCGGGATGAACAAAGCAAAAAGTACTCATCAGACGTTTGGCCCTCCAATAGCTGCCTTCTGCGCGTCCTGCACATCTCCACCCATGAGAAGCTGAGTTAGCGCAGCGTCACTTCCGCGTCGAGTTCCGGCAGAACGATTGACTCGCGTGTATTGCCGTTCGGTCTTCGCCGGCTTTGGGATGGGATTCCCCGATGGCCTCTGCCCTTCCATTGCCGCGTTTGGATCCACCGAAACTATGATTTGCTCAAGCTCCGGGATGTTGTTGTAATCGGCAACGAGACCCGTGAGTCGTCTAACGTCGAGGCCCAATCCCTGCTGCTGCATAAACGGGAACAGTGGAGTAAAGATGTTGCTGATCACGGCCTGTATCTTCTGGACCTTGAGGGCCGGGTTGTCCTCCCGCATAGACATCGGGTTGATGTTGAAGTTGAAGTCGAGGAAGTCTGCCTCCCGCGTCTCTTTGCTCCACCGAACAGGAACAACAAGATCGGTTCCGGGGATTGGCTTCTCGAGTATTCTTTCCCGAGCCGGATCTGTCCACTCATACCATGCAAGCTGCCTGAATATCTTTCGGGCAAACTCAGCAGTGGCATCCTGCATGTCTGCAATTTGCGCGCTGGCAGACCGCATAAGCATCTCGTCCTGGCGAGCGGTCTCTGCCATTGGAGAAAGTCCGCCAAGGCTGTCAAGGTTCCCAGCAGCCCAAGAGAACATATCTCTGACTTGTGTCAGCAACGCCAAGGTCCGCTGATCGACTCCGCCGACCTCTATATTCCTCGGTTCTTGGCCGTCGTACTTGATGCCATCGAGATCATGCGCCTTTTTGAATTCGTTGGCAGAATCCTCATCAGCGAAAGCGGCAACGCGCTTCTGATTCTTCGCCTGGGCGGATAGTCTCCGGAAGAGGCTATTGGCTAGTTCCTGCATATTGCGAAGCACCGAGAAAGGCGGCAGCGGCATCGCGTTGTCTGGAACATTGGTAAACCACAGACAGTGATACGGGCTTTCCTCTGGAGAATCGAGTTCGGTGATATTCAGAGGCTCTTCATCTCTCGTGGCTAGGTACGTGACCATGAGCCTTTCTTTCGCGAGCCATATATCCCAAACCGCCACCTTGTTCTGCCAGTTGTCTCCTCCCGTAACCGGCGAATGACTGATCTCTTCGGTTCGTTCCTGGCCCTCGTTATCCTGCATGGAGAGATCGGCCTCAGTGAGCTTGCTCACCCACTTTTCCGACTTTGGGTAGCGATTCAGAATCTCTTCCTTCGTGAGATAGTAGCGGTCCCCTTCAAAGGCAGGTTCGTAAGCCGATCGAGCACTCATGTCTCGCACATAATCATCGAAACTGACGAGCTTGACGAATGGCTGTGTAATGGGGATCTTTTCCCCGTATTTCTCCGCATCTCCCACGTATTCCATGCCAACCTTGACTGCAGCCAGAGGAGAATGCAGGGCCTCATCTACGGCTCGTCGTAGAGTTACTCCAAAACGTGTCTCGATAGCGACTTCTTTGCACGCCAGCTTCAGCTCTGCCGCATCTGGCCGTAGCTCTCTGAATGGACTGGTTATTCGTGCTGTGGGCTCCCTAACCGCGCATTGTCTCACGTAGATATTCTTGGCGAGGGACAGCATGTTGAGATAAACGCTCTTGGCCTCTCCGCCTGCTGCGTATTCACTTCCGACCTCGAGTTTGACAAGGGCGTGACGATTCTCTCGGAAATCAGACATCTTTCGAAATGACTCGGCTACGGCATCCCGGATTTTCTTGAAATCCTCTTTCTTCCTCGGGTTCATATCACTTGCCCTTTTTCTTGCCGTAGTACTTGTGCCGGCGGATTGCGGCTTCAGCCTCCGCCCGGGTCGGGTATGTACCCAAGAGCTTTCCGGTTTTATGAGAGTAGACCTTGAACTTCCCTCCCGATGCTCGGATCATTACCAGTCCTCTCTTTCGGACTCTTCTCGCATGAGCCTGTCCTGCTCCAGTCGCCAGGCCATGCTCATGTACGGGATCTTGACCGGCTTTTGCTCGATCTCCTTCGGCCTGATCGCCAAGAGTCGACTCGACAGGGCATCCGCGATCACTTCGTCACCGTGAGCTTCTCTCGCTCCGGTGGGGTCCTGGCTGTTGGCTGCGGCGCTGTGCTCCACCTTCCCGCCCGGCTGTACGATGAACCGGAGACACTCCTCCATCCCCTCTTCGGAAGGGTTGATGAAGGTCCGGTCGGAGAGCTTCTCCCGGTAGTCACCCAGGAGTACGGACGTGTCCTCTGGATTGAGGAAGTACCCTGGCTCCTTTGAAATCCGCTTACGAATCTTGTTCTCCTCGCGGCGGTAGTAGATTTTCCGGTACTTCCCGTCTATCAGCCTCTTGGTGAATCTCTTGCCCGTAGGTCCCGATGCGTCCCAGATCATCGTGGCGCTGTTGAACCACTTGGCCAAAGCTACCGTCTCGTCGCAGAACCTCTCAGGCAGCGTGAATGGGTCTTTCCATCTGGCCACCTTCTTGCCGGTACCGAGATCCACAACGGAGCTCACCGAATTCGATGCCCCGGTTCCGTGAGATACGTCAGAGCCAACCGCGAACCGCTTCCCGGCGAAGAACTCCCGGCCACGCAGCCGGTCCCCGCTCCCCGACACGTTGAACCAGAGAACCAAAGGCCCCTTCTCGTCCAGCTCGAAGCATATCGGCTCCAGGGTTCCGGGCTCGTATATCAGCCGACCGCGTAGCATCGGCGGCATACAGTACTCCTGGATCAGCAGCCCGATGAACTGCGCGTCGAAGTACTGGTAGCTGGAGCCCAAGAAGTCGATATCGAGCTCCTGCGCGATCTCCTGCGGCGACACACACCTGGCACACTCGTTGTCATACCAGGGACTCCGCATCTTGCCGTCCAGGATGAACGGGTACTCCTCCGGGTAGATGTAGTGCCCGCATAGGGCCTTGTCGGCTCTCCGGACGTCCACCACTCCCCGGAACTCTTCGTCCAGGATTCGGAGCTCCCACTTGCCGTTGACTTTCTCAGACGTGTAGAGGCCCGCAGAATAGCCCGGATGCTTCGTCCAGTGCATCCGGTAGACCTCTGCACTGGTCTTGTGTACGACCTCGTAGAACGCGTTTGTGGAGCCCTGAGGGGTGCTGTTGAACACTCGGCACTTGGTCGTGTCCCTGACCGCCTTCAGGGCCTCGTATCCGTCGTTGACCCCGAACGCCGCAAATTCGTCGATCAGGATCGCGGTACGCCTTCCGCCTCGGCCGAGATTGGCCGTAGTGGACTCGCCCGAGATCACGGACTTCAGATCAACATTCTCGATCATCAGGAGCTTGCGCTCGATCCGTTTCGGCAGCAACCACGCAGGCTGATTCTCGTGGATGAAGTCGATCTTCCAGAACAGCGAGTCGGTGTTGCCCTTCATATCCACGAGATTCTGGACCCTGGAGACCACCAGGAGTGACATATCGGCCTTGAAGTGCCAGAGGTACTCGAAGACCGTAATGGCCATCCAGGAAGCGCCCATCGTCCTTGACTTCGGCCAAGCTACGTCATAGCCCTTCTCGATCGCGGTCAGGATTTTCGCTATGGCTTCGTCTTGGTACTCGTAGGTAATGAACGGGACCTTCGGGTGTGTCGCGTTGTCCTTCGGGTTGTACGTCCACACCAAGGCGTTGATGTAGAACAGCGGGTCCTCTTCACACATCTCCCAGAGATTCTTGGCAAACCCTTCGTCCTCGGCGGCCTTCTGGATTACCTCCCGGCGCCATCGGAGATTCGCCTCGAGATCCCTCGGTACGATGTGGTAGTGCGGGAACCGCTTGCTATCCACGCCTACTCCTTGCAGCAGAACTTGAACTTCTTACCCGAACCGCACGGGCAGGGCTCATACAGATGCGTTCTGAGGGTCGCCGCGGCCTTTGCCGTATCGTCGCGGTACTTCGGGACCGACCGCCTCAAACGATTACTCAGGATCATTTCCAGTACGTCATCCGACACTCCAGTTACCTCACGCATCGCTAGCTGCCTCCGATCGCTTCTTGATCTCCAGGAGTTTCCCGATCGTGTCGACAAGGGCCTGACCGTCCACCATTCCCTTGTCCTTGTCCTCCAGGCCGCCCCTCGGCAGGAGCTTCCCGTATATCTTGTCCCAGAACTCCGGTTTCCTGCTCGGCATCCGGTACACGGCCAACATTCCCCAGGCCTCTGCAGACGGAGCATCCTCGATCGAGAGCTGGTCCTCCGGAAGCTCCAGGTGCTTCGCAACCCAGATAATCACATCCCGGATGTCACAGTGCCTTGCTACGAATTCCTTCACATCGCGCGGTGACTGTACGGTCTTGGCCTTGGGCGGTTTACGGGAAGGAGAAGCCCCCTTGTCGGGGCAGCAAGCCGATTTCGGGGGCGCCCCCGCCGTTTCCCCCGAAGGGGTCGCAGCTCCTTGAGGAGACAAGGATCTGTCTGGGTGGCTCTTCCACTCCTCCACCCTTGGCTCGAACTCCGCTACGGCTTGGTCGCGTGCGTCGACAGGAGACAATTCCCGTGCTTTGAGATCGTCCCTGTAGGCGATGAACTCTAACCATAGGCCGGCGGCCTTGAGATCGTCCTTGAAGGATTGGCGAACCGAAGCCATAGACGCTCCACTATCCGACGCACGTAGACCAATTCAAACATAGTTTCAGATATGAAACACGAAATGTCAAGGACGTTTCAGATGTGCAACGAATGTTCCAGGTTTGCAACGTAGGTCAGGTGGGATGTTTCAGGTGTGCAACGTGAAGGGTCACGACCGACCGTCAGGGAGGCAGTTAGGGGCGTCGACACCCCCTCGGTGACTAACCGAGATTCACCGCCCTGACGGGTGGGCCAAGGTCGTCTCTCAGGTTTCTCCCACGTTGCGCTGGGCATTTTTCACCAGTCACGGCTACCCCGCCCAAGCGTTCTTCAAAGCCCCGTGGCGGTATGCGCCCCGCTTGGTAGCAAACCCGCTCACAACGCACCTTGGACCCACGGGGCTATTCTGCTCAGTCACGGCTTCTCCTTCTCCTCCTCCTCCCACTCCCACAACGCCTCCAGGCTCGCCGCCAACCTGCGGAGATCACAACAGGTGGCATCTACGGCCTCCTTCTTCGTTGCACCGCTGCAGAACCGTATCAGGATATCTTCGCTGTGACCCGGATAACGCACCACCAGGTTCGACTCCCATCGCCCAGCGCTCACTTCCTCGGGCATCACGATACACTTGGCGATGTAGTCGTCGCTCATGTCATCCGCCATCTGCTGCCCCCTTCTCCTCTATCACACGCTTCCCAGCCTCTATCCACTCGTGGCAGCCAGGACGCATCAGGTGGACCATAGGACCGTGAGCCTTATAATCCTCCGTCACCCTGTCATATGAGCAACACCCAAGGTGTATGATGTTCTCGCTCGGCTCACAGTACTCGCACTCTCCACACTTCTTCCGCTTGTCGTGGATATGCCGCTTCTCTCTCCGCCGCAGCGACTCCAGCATCTTACCAACACACTCAGGGCACAGGTGATGGTGATTCTCACGGCTTATCAGCCAGCCATCCGCCCCAGAGTACAGATACTCCCCATCCAGCTCCTCAATCACGATAAGCTCGGTCTTCCCGCAGAAACGGCACTCGAACTCCTGCTTGAGCTCTGGGGTCATTCGGGTGTCTCCTTCTGCCTCTTCGCCGCCTCAAGCCATTTGTGGTCGAATTCGATGCTCTTTTCCTCGGGCCAGAGTTCATGTGTCTGCCCTTGCATGAAACCGTGTGCCTCCTCTCGGCAGCCCTCCGCGCTTAGACACTCTGTGCAAGGAAGGTCGTTAGGACAGTCGTACTTCTTCCTGAGACCGTCAAACACCTCGGCTAAAGTCAGGAGTTTTCCCTCATTCATCTGCTGCCCCTTTCTCTGACTCCTCTCTCTGAACACACCACACCCTCCACGTACCCTTGCCCACCTTTCGAACCGCCGCCTTCTTCCCTGTCCGCCTCAGAGCCTCCCTGAGCGCCTCTGCCGCCCTGTAACTCTCCACCCCTACCGACCCCCCTGGTACCATCTCCTCCGCCACAGACGAGAACCTCCCCCGTCTACGGGGCGGTATCTCCACACCCTCATCCACCTTCATCTCGTCGGCTCCCATCTCATTCACATCAACCTCCCCATCTCCCACAATATACCACGACCCCCCATCAAGGGAAGAGAGAAAATCGGCGACTCGGAGATGCAGGGTTAACTCTGTATGGAGAGGCGTAAAAGGCCCCCCAGCGTGGCAAAGAATCCAGAGACAAGGCATGGGGCCCCCTACACACCCGGCCCCTCAGAAGCCCTGGCAAACCCGCAGCAAAGCCCTGGCAAAGCCTCACCAGGCCCTGCCTATGTGCCCCTTGTGGCCCCTACAGCAGCCCTCATAGCCCCAGGGGGATTCGGTGCCCCGGGAGCAAGGGTCTCCCATAGTCCCACCTATGGTACGATTCGTATCATACTAACAGTTGCATGACAAATGGGCATGAAACGCACGCGCCCATACTCTCTGAGGATCGGGGATACCCGTCCTGCTTTCCCTGCTTCTCTCTTCTCTCTCTCTGGGCTTTCTCTCCTCCCGTCCCTTCTCCGACCTTTCTCTACTCTTTCTCTGTTGTTCTTCTCTACTCTCTTCTCTCCGCCTCATAGTTACTCCGTGTTTCTCTGGATCATTCTGAGCCAGTGCCCTACCAGACCTGTATAGGAGTTGTAGGATGGTATTCCCCATCCCCCCTCCGTAGGTTCCCCCCTTCCCGTGTTTCTCTCTGGTTTCTCTTTTCTCTTCTCCGTGTTTCTCTGTTAGTGGAGTAGCGCCGGTTCTCTGTTTCTCTGGTGTGGGTTTCTCCGGGGTTTTCTCCGTGTTTCCGGGTGTGAGAAAACCCCTGCAAACATTGGCTCTTGTCGGAATTTGAGACTATTTGAGAAGATAGAATTTGACGGGTTGGGAGAAACGTGCTAGTGTTAGGTGTCTGGGAATGGGAGTTCCCGGGTTTACTGCCAGGAAAGGAGAAGCCATGTTACAGACAAGGAGGGCTCTGGTGAGGGCACGAGTGCCGAAGGCTAGGGATGCGGAGTACATGAGGGCCCTGATTGCTACGGGTGCTCTAGTGCTGTGGCCCTGGAGTTTGATCCTGATTCATCTATTGGGAGGCTGAGCAATGGCACAGCGCATCGAGAATGCGGCAGACGGGTTTATAGCAGCTGCAATTGACCAGTTTGGAATCACGCAGGAAGAGGGAGAAGTCCTGTTGCGAGTGTTCGTGAAGGCCAAGGCTGTCAAGCTAGATCCGATAGGTGGCGTCTATCGCTTGACGCATGGCGCGTTCTGGGAGAAGGCAGTAGTGGAGAGAGCATTAGAGGAGGGCAGCAAGTGAGACTCTATGACACATGGCGGCCTCAGACTCTCGGAGATGTGGTGGGCCAGGACAAGGCCGTCAAACGGCTAGGAATGCTGATTGAGCGCAAGAGACTGGGAGGACAGGCCCTATGGCTGTCCGGCAACTCAGGGACAGGGAAGACTACTCTGGCCAGGATCGCGGCCCGGGAGTTCTGCGGGCCTACGGGTCAGGTATTGGAGTATGACAGTGCCGACCAGTTTGGACAAGCTGAGTATGAGGCCCTGGACTATGACGTCCAGATGCGGTCTCTCTTCGGGAATCGGGCGTATATCATCAATGAGGCGCACGGACTCAGGAAACCCATAATCCGGCAACTCTTGGGGATGCTGGAGCGGATCCCATCCGATATGCTCCTGATTTTCACGACCACGAGAGACGGGCAGCAAGGGCTATTTGAGGCACAGATAGACGCTTCTCCGCTTCTCTCCAGGTGTCTGAACTTCACCTTGACTAATCAGGGCCTCGCTAAGCCATTCGCGGAGAGAGCTCGAGAGATCGCGGTTTCTGAGGGCCTAGACGGCCGGCCGATAGCGGCATACGTGAAGCTCCTGCAGGAGTGTCACAACAACATGAGAGAAGCCCTGCAGCGTATCGAGGGCGGGGAGATGTTGGGATGAGCTTGGAGGACTACATCAGCTCTGACAAGGCATCAGATAGGGCCTGGGCGCTTATGTGGCGGCATATCGAGTCAGGCAAGGCCCTGATGTATCGGGAGGGAGAACGCGTGTTTGCAGTCGAGTCAGACCCCTTCACGGACCCGGACAAGAGAGACCTACGGTGGAGTATCTACTGGCACAAGATAGGGCGGAGAAATCTCCGGCACTATCGGGGGTTTCGGTACTTCCCCACGGTCGAGCTAGCTCAAGGAGTACTCAACTCCCGGGCGGCACGTGAGGGCTGGGAGTGTATAGGGCCCTGGGGGCTGGGAGAGAAGCCGGAGAGCCACGGCCAAACGGAGGAGAAACAGCCGGAAAAGCCGCAGCAGATGGAGCTATTCGGGGAGGGCGGGCCGTGATGGTAGCGGAGATCGGGCGGGCACTGGTGGGGGTATTGTCGGTGCTCATTGTGTGGCAGTTGTGGAAGTGGGACACGGAGTAGAGAGGAGACAAGGCATGACGAGACTAGAAGCGGTGATGAGCCTACGACGGTTCATCGGGACCGGACAACTCCGGGTGATGACGGATTGCTGCAGGGGCGAAGAGGGAGACTGGTTTCGGGGCAAGATGGGAGAGCTTGCGGAGCTAGTCGAGACCATGCCGAAGACCTACGAGCAGGATGGCAAGGGCGACGAGGCCGTGGTGTATCTCCACTACTTCACGGGGCAATGGGACTGGTACGTCACGGAGCGGGACGTTGAGCCGGCACAACACCAAGCCTTCGGTCTAGCCTGCGGATGGAATGACGAGCTCGGATACATCTCGATTGTGGAGATCATCCGGCACGGCGCGGAGATTGACCTGCATTGGACCCCGAAAACCCTCGCAGAGATCAAGGAGAAAGCGGCAGTAGCAGCCTAAGAGACTCGAACCCTTGCCTCGTTTGGGGCAGGGGCCCGGGCCTCATGGTGAGGCGGGAAGCCAGGAAGGGGAAGTCATGGGCAGCAAGTACAAGGTGTGGGTGCAGGTGGAGCGGATCGGGGAGGGCGACGATATCGAGAACATCGGAGAAGAGGAAGATATCGCCGAATTCGACAACGAGGCGGACGCGGTACTGTTCTCCGGCTGGCTGGAGGGTGCAGAGGCAGAGTGTGAGTTACTGACAGCCGAGATCGCCCGGCAGAAGGAGATCGGCGCGGACCTGTTGAGGAGCTACGAGGCGGAGAAGGCGGAGATCGCCAAGCTCAGGGAGAACCTTGACGCCATACACGGAGTTGTCAGCGGGAAGGTCTGGAGTCCAGACACACTCGACCAAATCGCGGACATACTGGTGGGGGCTGGCTACACCATCGCCCCGCCTGACGATCTGGCTGAATGAAGACCCAAACCCCAGGGGCCACGAGCTCCTGGGGCCTGGGCCTTTCCAGGATTGAAAGGGGGCAGCAGATGACACAGGCAGAGCTAGAGACGGTGGGGGAGGGGATACTGGAGGGATTCGAGGGGCTCTGTGTTGAGTGTGGAGAGCCGATCTTTGACGGTGAGGGAGTGGACGTCGGCGGGCATTTCACGTGCCGTGTATGCGTTGAGGACCTGCTGGCGAGGGGCCTGCTGATCGAGGAGGAGTAAGGCCGTGAGAGACCCATACTCACCGGACGCTCCTGACGACTGGAGGCCCCGACCTGGGGAATACGTCACTGGGAGGTACGGCGACGCGCAAGCCTGGGGGTATGTGGCGAGGGCCAGGGAGAACCCGAGACTGCCGGCAATTTCTAACCTGCGGGGGCAGGTGGTGGTGTGGGTGGAGGGACTGAACCAAAGGGCCAGGCCGATGGTGGAGGTCAGGCCATACCTTGAGGGAGGCAGCAAGTGACGAAGGCGATTATCTACACGAGATTCAGTCCGAGACCCGGGGCGGACGAGAGTACGAGTTGCGAGAAACAGGAGGAAATCTGCCGGGAATACTGCCGGAAAGCTGGCTACGAGGTAACGAGCGAGCCCCTGGAGTTTTCCGATCCTGACTGCAGCGGCGACGACTCGGGGCGCCCCGGACTCTGGGGGGCGGTTGACGCCCTACGTCGGGGCATGGTGCTTGTTGTGCGGTGGCGTAGCCGTCTGGCCCGGGATCTCTATTTGCACCTGTATATCGAGGAGCAGGCCAAGAAGGCGGGGGCCAGGATTGAGGCCGCAGAGGAAGACAACGGCACGAGTCTGGAGCAGGAGGCCATGCGGAAGATGCTGGCCGTGTTCAGGGAGTACGAGAAGAAGTTGACGGCGGTACGGACCTCCCGAGCCATGAAGAGATACCAGAAAGAGCGGCGGCGGATGTCCCACCGGCTGCCGTATGGTTGGATGATGGACCCGGAGGACCCGAGCCGGATGGTAGAGTGCCTCCCGGAGCAGGAGATACTCCAAATCATGGTCGAGATGCGCGAGAAGGGCATGAGCTTCCGAGGGATTGCGGTAGAGCTTGACCTGTTGGGCTATCCTCCCCGATCGGCAGAGGAGTGGAGTCACAAGACGGTGGCCAAGATATTGAGACGGGAGAGGCAAGGCGACTAGCGGCAGACCAGCCCCACCACTATTCCCCCCGCCAACCCACCTAGTGCCGTGGCCCAGAAGTCAGCACGAGAAGCGTGCCCGCTACGTGTCCCGTAGTCTCTGGCTTCCTTGAGAGCGCCGGCGGCTGCAGCGATGACGACGCCACATGCCCCAGCGAGCGATCCGGAGAGGCTTGGGGATAGGGCGAGCCCAGCGCAGGTGGCGATGAGTGAACCGATACCGAAATGGGCTATTTTGTCAGAAGCTATCTTCATGGGGTTGTCCTCCAAACACCACAAGCGTAGCAGACTCAGGAGCCGCTGGCAATCTGTAAGCCCTTGGTGTCCATTGCCTCGGAGTCGAGCCTGTCGACGATGAGGTTGAGACTGGTGGTGCAGAGCCGGACGTGTTTTCGTGAGGGCTTCCGAGCCCCCTTGATACTGGCAGCGATGAACCGTAGCCTCTTGCCCTTGATCTTGGAAGAGACGTTGGCCTGCCGGCGGATGGCCGAGACGGATTGCTCGGTCCACTTCTTGAGGCGCTCTGCGGGGATCCGCGCGGTCTCCTGGTTGAGAATCAGTCTAAACTCGTGTCCTGTCATCGTTCCTCCCCTGGCGCATCTCTTTGACAATGCTCTCGAATTTCTCTACCGCCTTTTCAACCCGCGCCGCCGAGTCCGTGTCCTCTCCGATTTCGAGATACCTGAACGCAATGGCCCGCATGTCTCCCAGGTGTTTCTCCACGGCCGCGAGGGCCCCGGCGGATCCAGTACCCTCTGTCGGCCTGAACCCCTCACGCCACAGGGAGTCCATGAGCTTCTGGGCCCCATCTTCCGGGAGCGCAAAGGTTGGAGCGGGCATTTCGGTATCGGCAGGTATCTCATGGAGCTTCAAGGGTTCCGCTACCATGAATCTGTTCTGGTGCGCCCATGTCTCCGTGTAGACAAACTCGACCGAGCGCTGCCACGGACTCCTTTTGCAGAATAGCTGTATCATAGCCCTGTCTCCTTGATAGCTTCGTCTCCGTGGTCCCGGGGGTGGTCCGGGTCCTCAGTCTCCCCCTCCCCGTCCTTGGCAGGGCCGCAGTCGGGACAGGGATACCAATGCTCAGTGTTGCAGTCGTGACCTTCCCAACCCCAGACTTCTCCCTTGCCCCCACACGTCCCGCACTCCTCAACCGGGCCGAGTAGGCGGTTCTGCCTCCAAAGACAGAACGCGACATGGAGACAATGAGACTCAGGCCAAGACGGGTGTCTTTCGTGTATTTCATCTGCCACATCATTCAGTTCTGTGGGAGAAGCGTGGATCACCGCAAAGTCGATCTCATCCTCCCCCAACCGCCTTGCTGCCAAGTCGGCAAGCCTATCGCACCAGGCATCGCCAGTTACTTGTTCACGATATGGGCAGTTCCACTCTGGGTTTCTACTCATCGCTATCCCTCCTTGCCTCTCAGCATCCAATCCTACGCCCCTCTGTGCTTGCCCTGTGTACGATCCCTGTTTTTGGCGACTGTCGGTACTCCGAAACAGAGATAGGCCCCTTAAATCGCATCCTCGTCGGTCTGGGCCTCACGGCTGTACCTCCAGCACCCAGTCGTAGCGATAGACTTCGATCAACCGCTTCCTCACGCCCCACTTCTTTGCGCGCCTAACGGCCTTATCGCCCGTGTAAAGTGCATCGAACCGGTCGTAGGCCACGATCCGGTCTCTGGGAACCGCGTACACATCCGGTGGGGTGTAGCCGTCTATCTTGAGCCGATACCGGTGATTCCAATACAGGCCATCCCACACCAGATCCTCGTGGAGATGCGCGTACCTCTTCGGAACCGCTACCGTGTAATGGTGCCGGCGGACATAGGTCTCAGTGGTACGGAAGGGCCTCTCGGGATGGTACAGCTTCCCACCCAGGAGAAAGTTCCTGTTGGCGTACCGCTTCCCAAACCCAGGGTCATCGTGCGGCGTGTACCCTGACACGTCGTGGTGGATGGTCCCGACGTACTTGAGGATCAGCTTCCAGCGGCCGTCATCGCTCACCGGTTTACCATTGAGGCCAACAGGCAATTTCTCGAGAGGCTCGACCTGTCCCGGGAAGTCTATGGGTGTTGTGGCATCCGGGATAGACAGCTTGCCGTAGTCGATCTCACTCGGCTTCGGTCCGGCATGTCCGATCCACAGATACGACGCGATTGCTGCCAGGAAGTACGCCGCCCAGCCTATGAGTTTCTGTTTACCCATCTAGCCCCTCCTCCTGCTCCATACAGTCCTCGCAATACTCCTCGTCGCCGTGGTACGACTCGTCCCAGAACTCACGCCCACATTCACGGCAGAACTTGACGCCGCGGAACTGATCCTCACCATAGTTGCCCGTGATGTGGCGGTCCAGGCCTAGGCTCCCGAGGTCTTGGCTCATGGCTCTTGGCCCATTATCTTGCCGAAGAGCTCCCTGAGTCCCGGGTGCCGCTCATCGAGCTTTTTCCGCGCCTCTTCATCTGCCCTCGCGAGGTCTTGCTCAACCGCGTGGACGGCCTTTGGTCTGGCGGCGAGGATGTCATCGCCGGAGATCAGGCCCTTATCCAGCAACGCCGTGGCGATCGTTAGCATGCTGATATTCAACTCCTTGCAGGCTTCTCTGAGGCCCGACGTGCTAGGCCCGAAGATGTCTTCAAACATCACTTCCCCCTCCTCTCCTCTTGCGCCTCCAGCTTCCCAGCCTCGAACCCTACTGCGTGCGCCTTCTCCCCTACCTCGTCCATGCACGTCTGGCACTGGCCGACCTGGAGCGTTACATCCCCATAGCGGTTCTGGCCTATCTGCCAGCTCGCCTTGAGCTCCGTACCGCAGTCCTCGCACACCACCTTGAATTCAGCCATTCGCTGCCTCCTCTTCCACAATCTCGTACACTATGTTGGGCGCAGAGCCGCGAACGCGTATCAGCCTGAGCCTCCACATGCGCTGCAGGAGGTCGAGCCACATTGACCACCCGCTTCCGCTTGGGTCGCCAAGCAGGGCCATAGACGGCTCAATCTTCCCTATGCCAAAGTTGGCGAAGTGCCGTGGGCTCATGGTGTGGATCACCTGGCCTCTCCCTCGGGTCTTGCCGGACGCAACTTCATCTAGTGTCCAATCGCGATACTCCTCCTTGAAGTCGGCGAACTCCTCATCAAACTCCTGCTGGGTGAGGTGCCCACCATGCTCTCGAATTACACGGAGCAACTCATCCTGGTGCGCCTTGTAGGGCTCAAGGCTACGCCTGAGACTGTCTATGTCTTTAGCCACGCCTTGCCTCCTCACTCATTGCCAGTGCCTTTTCCAGCAATGCCATTGACTCCCCCATCCGCCTCGGCATATGCGCCGGGATCACCGTAGGGCTCGGATCGTTCGGCTTCGGCCAAGCCTTCGACAAGTCTTTGCAGGCGCCCAGCAGATTTATCGCTGCAGCCCGAAGATCATCCACTGGCGCCGGCCTCAACTCCTCGTCGTTGATAGACACATGGCCGTGCCTACCGTTAGAGCCGCCGTGATGGTGTCTCTGGAGGAAGTCCCGGCCATAGTGGACGAGCATGCTGTAGGGCCCTTCGACGTTCATCTTCGCCCCGCAGCTACAGTGCGCCTTGAGCTTGTGGACTGCTTCCGTCATCCCCGCATCCTCTTTTCGATGTCCTCGTCAGCCGCCTTCGCTGCCGCACAGCAGGACAGCACAAAGACCAAGAGCGCCCCCAGGAGAATGATCGCCCCCCAGACACTCACCACCGCGTTTACCAGCCAGGTCATGCGTCCGCCTCCGCCGTAAGTTCGTCATAGATGTCAGCCATCTCGGCGTACGCATCCATAAGCATATCGCCGCAGGTGGCGTCTCCGCGTCTCTTGATGACGTCGGCGCAGCGGAGGAGCAGGTCAAAGTCGCCCTTGGGCAACACGGTTCCGCTTGCGTACCGGCATCCCTCCGCTGCTATAGCCTCCAGCCTCGTCCTCTTGGGCTTCGGCAGGTTGTCACGCAACACCTCGCTCGCCAGACTCAATTCTTCTGCCTCTTGCCTGAGTCGCTTCGCGTCGACCTGGGCCTGTATCCAGCCTCGGTTCCCGCTCACCGTCGTCTCTAGGGTTTGGACCGCCTTGACCAGTTGGTTGATCTTGCCCGTTACCCCAAGGCCCTCCAGCAGTAGCACAAGTCGCCTTTTGTTCCAGCCCATGTCCCGGGCCTTCAGGTCCAATTCCTCAATCATTGCTTCCTCCCTTACACCAGCCCTAACACCGCCGCCACGATCTGCGAGTCCTCCGCGCCCCTGCTTGCTATGTTCAGAGACTCCGATCGCCCGTAGCAGAATACCGTTTTCTCTTTCCAGTCAATCTTGACGAAGCCCGCTGAGACCACTCCGCAGTCCATCGTTTCCTTCACCCGCCTATGCGCCAGTACGTTGTCGAACAGGATTGGGGTATCGAGCTCGTACATGGGGTGCTCAATCATGATGTACTTCATGTTCCCTCCCCGTCCTCGGCAGCGCCGCAGTCGGGACAATTCTCGTAGATCTGACATATCCGGCCCTCATCGTCCATGTCATTGAAGGCATACGGTAGAGACTTCCCGCACTTCTCACACTTGCCACTCATGTTCGGTGACGTCTCGCAGTCCTCAACCGGGTCCGCCTCTGCGACTCGTTTGGCAACGTTTGGGAAAAGGTCGGCGAAGCACTCTGCCGCAGACACAGCGCACACGAAATCCTCGTTGTGTTCCTCGCACCAGTCCGCAATTCTCCGCTCCAAAGCCAACACAAGATCGGTCCTATCCATCACTCCTCCTTCTCGGCAATTGTAACGCACACCTTCACTGCCCGTGGTACTCGCCACCCAAACGGCTCTTGCCGTAGGTCTTTGCGCGTCCGGATGTAGCCGTACTCCTTCTGGATGAACTCCCTGGTTTGTCTTCTGGTACGGAACAAGACAGGCACACAATCCCTATGGATCAGATGTTCAGTCACGCCGTCGAGCTCATTTCTGGAGCGCCAAAGCGCTGCCCAGTAGGTTCCACATTCTGCCAACATCACTCCCCCTCCCCGTCCTCTGCATGGCCGCTCAGTGCCTGCCTCAACAATGGGTATAGGATGAGCCAGCGCTTGGCATCGTACTCGTCATCCAGGGGCTCGCGCTTGGCATCGTACTCGTCATCCAGGGGCTTGCGTTTGGCATCGTACTCGTCATCCAGGGGCTTGAGCTTGGCCCAGTACTCGTCATCCAGGAGCTTGAGCTTGGCCAGGTACTCGTCATCCAGGGGCTTGAGCTTGGCATCGTACTCGTTATGCAGCTTGGTGGGTAGAAGATACCTCGCAAACCATTCGTCATTCAGCCCCAGCTTGGCGGCCTTGAGTGCGTTGCCCTTGGTGACTGTAGCGCCGCCTGGCCACATCTTGCGAAATATCTCCACCTGATCCGCGTATGCACCCTTTGCCCGCAGCATCTTGGCTGTTATCATTACTCGCTTAGGCATTGCTATCCTCCTCGTCCTCTGCAGGGCCGCAGTCGGCCAGCGGATGCTTGCCCGTACCCTTGCAATAGGGACACGGCGCAGGGCCGATTAGCTTGCGCAGCCATTCCATATTTTCCTTCCGGCACTCTGGGCAGTACTCAATGTCCTTCCTGCTATCCTTGTCCCACTCGTATTCGTACTTGCAACTGTGCTTGGGGCATCTCATTTCCCGCACCCCTCAACCGGGCCGAGGATGCGGTCTTGGGCAGCCTTGTATCCCACCTCAAAGCCATCCACCGTGCCGTCGTACAGGCCAGATACGTCATCCCCCAGTACGTGCTTCAAGGCTTCTGGGCGTATCTCCTCCTCCCCCAACCGCTCCCGAGACAGCAGGCGCTTACAGGCTGCGAGGACCGATTCGGGGTTGGCGACACCCATGATACAATCCAGGCAAGCGGCGTTAGGCTTAGACTCGCCACAGAACCCAACACAGAACGCCTCCCTCACGTCCGCTGCTAGGTCGGTCATGGCTTCTCCTTTCAAGACCGAGGCGCGCGGCGGTTTCTTAATCCCGTTACCCGCACCGGCCTGCTCGTCTCCCGGTTTCGCCTCGGTCATCAGCCACTCATGCTTAGGAACCGTAACCGTCACCGTCACCGTAACCGTAACCGGAACCGTCACCGTCACCGTCACCGTAACCGTCACCGTCACCGTCACCGTCACCGTCACCGTAACCGTCACCGTAACCGGAACCGTAACCGTCACCGTAACCGTAACCGTAACCGTAACCGGAACCGGAACCGGAACCGTCCAGTGTGATTTCTAGCACTTCCACTTGCTTGCCTCCGTGTCTATGACGGAAATTACCGCACGCATTGGGGCGCGCACCGTACCCACCGTGTCGAGCTTCGTCTTCTCTGTTGGACCGTTCTGCGCAAGCTCGCCGAGGCCCTTGGTCACACCCCAATAGCGGATGTTTCGAGCCCCCGAGATGACGCACCAGTCCTCAGACACCTCCACATCGCCAACGTAGACAAACCCGCGATCCAGCACGACAATCGCATAACCAGACAGCACTTCTTTCTTCTCCATCTCAGTCTCCTTTCGTTAGGCTCATTGACGGTCATGTCGTCATCCACTTCACAAACGAGATCGCCCCCCACCAGAACGCAAGGCAGGCGTGTATTGCCAGTATCCAGAAGATCAGCAGCCAGTAGTCGATCGGCTTCTGCTCGGTCATCGCTTGCTCCTGTACACTCGGAGTCCAAACTTCCACATGAAGTGATCGTCGAGGCTGGCGGCGAGCATCGCCTCAAAGCCATCGACGCCGCATACCCTGATCCATTCCGCGATGGTCTCACCACGAAGAAATGGCTGCCGGTCTTTAGACATCTCCGCTTTCGCCTCCTCCGCCGCCTTGCGCATTGACTCCAGCCGAGCCTCTTCTTTTGCCTTACAGGTAGGACATTCCTGGCTCATTCCTCCTCCTCCCACTCAATCGTAATCTCTGCCCCCGGCCTGTCGCCGTACACCTTCTCGGTCTTGCCAGACCACACCAAGCTATCGTCCGCCCATAGCAGTTTGGTCAGCGCGTCCTCAGTACCCCTCAAGAGCTTTGTTCGGTCCGGCTTTTTGGTGTGCTTCTCCGGGGCGTTAGGCTTGAGCTCCCCCGCGTGTTTCCCCGTCCTGTAGTGGTACTTCGGTCTCGGCATGATAAAGGTCACATCCAGGGTGATCGGCGCATTTATCGGTGTTGTGGGCGCCACATCGAAGGCCGCATCCCTGACGTCATGCTTCCACTCCTTGCTGCGCTTGCAGTCATCGACGATGATGGGCTGCCGGGTCTTCTTGTTCACAAAGGCCTTCTTGCTGCCGGCAGGTTTCGGGACACCGTACACGCGGAACTTCAGAGTGCAGGTCATTTCGGCTCCCTCCTGAGTAGCTCGTCAAGCCGACCGAGCACATACTCCAGGTGTCCGTTGCTCTCGGCCCCGTGCTGTATCCGGCAATCTACTTCGTTTCGAAGGTCAGCCAGCCCCCAGGGCTTCTTGCCCTCCATCGCCCTGACGCGCTTTACGAGTTGCTGTATCCGCTTCACCTCATCCTCTGGCAAGCCATCCCGATTGAAGCCTATCCATGCGTAGAGTTCGTCTGCAAGGCCCCAGGACTGCTTGTTCTGCTCACTCATCCCAAATCCCCTTCCTCGATCGCTTCCTCGCCAGTACGTACTCCCCGAAGATCATCTCCCGGTGATTCGGATAGGTCCGAATGACCTTCGCCAGCACCTTCGGCACTACCTCCCCAATCCTCACGGGGTCCTTCATCCGGCTCATAACCTTCTCCTCCCCTCCAAGACATCGAGACCCAGCCCACCTTGCCGAATTTATTCTTGGCGATGTTGATCTTGCCTAGCCCCGGATCCGCAGTGCTGTCGTAGTATCCTGGCCTGTAGAGAAGCATCACAAGATCAGCCTCTTGCTCGATGCTGCCAGAATCTCTTAGGTCTGACAGTTGTGGTGCTGGGTTCTCTCTCTGGTCTGGCTGTCTGGATAGTTGCGAAATACAGCAGACATGCACATCATGCTCTCTGGCAATCCTCTTCAACTCCCTAGAGATTTCTGCGATCTGCAGGTTTCTGGACAGCCTTATCGCGTGCGGCGGCGGCTCCATCAACTGAATGTAGTCGATGTAAACGACGTCGACCTTGTTGCGGCGGTTCTCCGCGCTACGGAGAAAAGCACGAATGTCCGCATAGCCAAGCCTGGTCCTGTCGTCGATGTAGACATTCGACCCGCCTGGCAGACGCATTCTTCTCGCAAAAACCCCGACGTCATCGCGATCCATTTCGATTGAGAAAAACCGACTCTTCGTGCCCTCTATACCTTGCCGCGCCGCTATCTGTAGCGCGAAGCTCGTCTTGCCCATGCTCGGACGACCGCCTATGACAGAAACCCGTCGCGTCGCAAAGCCTTTCACATGATTTCTCAGCGCGCGGAAACCAAGGCCCATAGTCCGTTTTGGCACTTCGTCCTCTGAGGATGCGATATCCCGAAGACTTTCGGCATCCTTATCGGAATCCAGTCTGCGTTGGGCCATGTAAATTGAATCCTCAATCTCGATCAGCATATCCCTGACGTCGCAGTTTCTCGCATATGCCCCACCTAGCAGCTTTGTCATGCTTGTTATCGCCTGCCTTGCCACTGCGGCCTCTTTCACGATGGAGATGTAGGACGGAGCATTGGCCAGGGAAGGGACCGACTTGGACAGGTTGACCAAATAGTCGGTCCCGCCGCACTGCTCGAGCCCCCCAACCCGGCGCAGTTCGTCCCTGACCATAATTGTGTCTGTGGGTAAACCCTTGTCTGCGAGCGAGCACATCGCCCTGAATATCTCCTGGTGGGATGTCCGGTAGAAGTCGTCTGGCGTGAGTTCCTGGATAATGCTCAAGCCAAGAGCCTCGTCGATCAATATCGCGCCCAGGATGGCTGATTCGGCCTCGATGTCCTGTGGTGGCCGTCTCTCTTCTGTCATCCTAGCCCCCCCATATCTCGCTGCCCTGGCGGTCTCACGCCGTCGATCGTTCTCTGGATTGCCTTTTCGGGCTCCGGCTTCTTCCTCACCCACTGTTTGACTTTCGAGTCCGATTCGAAGACGTGCTTCCAGAACTTGATCTCCGTGTGTTCCTTCCACCACGGATTCCAGAGGTAGTTCTTCCCGGCCTCTCTGCATTCCTCGACTGAGCATTTACTGTTGAGCCGAGCCTGGATCTTCCTGACGGACTTGATCCGACCATCATTGCCGAGGTCTATCTCCCGAGCCTTGAGGGACTCCTCCTTGAGGAAGTCATAAATCTGGATAGCTTGAGAATCTGGCTGTTTCTTCTTGGGCTTTCCAGAAGAAGGGGAAGGGGTAGTTTCTTTTTTCTTGTCATTCTTATCATTCTTATCATTCTTGTTTATAGTGGAACCCAACTGTTGCCTTCGCATTGCTGTCGCAGGATCTTCGTTGTTGCTTTCGTATTTGCTCGGATCTTGATAAGTCTCGTAGTTGCATATAGTAACGACTAGCCCGCGTGTTGTCTTCGTCGTTGCTATCATGTTTCCTTCGCGCAACCTTCGTAGAATTTTCGCAATCTGGGGCTTCGAGGGCCTCTCTCGGCGGTATCCGACCATGTAGGTGGTCGCATCCTGGATGTCTTCATATCGGATAAGGCACTGGCCTCGCTTCAGCTTTCCTCCCACTTGGTCCTTGTGGTTCGCACTCATCAAGAGAAAAACCCACACCTTGAAGTAGAGCGGCGGCTCATTCCAAATCTCAGAGTCGAACAGCCTCCGAGCGAGCAGAATGAAGCCGCCTGGAATCCGTTCCGGCATCTATAGTCCTTACAGACAGACAGGGGGCCGGAGTACTACCGTTTACCGCGCTCGGGTGAGGGAGATAAAGGAAGGTCCGGCCCTGTCTGTCTTGTTTGTATTCAGAAGAGTTTCCCCCTTCACCCGAGTATGGAGTCGATCCTACGCACGGAGAAAAGGGGGTCAAGAACAAAATCCGAGACGACCCCGAGACCCTATTCCCGTTGTGGAACTCTTCCTGCCAGGAAAGAATTAGGACGGGTAGGGCCCGGGGGGTCGCCTGTTGCATGGCCTCAGTCGCTCGCTGCTGCCTGGAACTCCGCGAGAAGCTCCGCCAGGACTGAGGAGTCAGCCTGAGAAAGGTCCGCCACTTCCCACTTCTCCAGCAACCTCTCTGTTACGTATCCAGCCGGTACATTGGCCTCCTGGGCCGCTTGCATGACCTGGAAGTGGAGAAGCAGAGTTTCTCCCTCTTGCACCGTCAGCGAGGAGTATGTGTTTTTCTCGAACCTATCCTGGAGAATCTGCCTCACG
>Ga0272441_10001561_pt1 | contig 48664 bp, 40 predicted proteins | sample SSMProp6N_FD_193582 | JGI IMG/M metagenome (GOLD analysis project Ga0272441, IMG submission 193582) | Marine sediment archaeal communities from Little Sippewissett salt marsh, Falmouth, MA, United States - SSM-Prop-6N | ecosystem: Environmental > Aquatic > Marine > Wetlands > Sediment ... | reverse complement strand
AAACAGCCCTAATTCGTGTGTTTATTTATGGTTATGATAATGATACTTATCATAACCTATAATATGATAACTGATTTGGTTTCTTGTGTCAACCCCCTCTTCTTGTGTATCTCGGCTGTCCGAATGCTCCAGGAATGCAGTATTGATGATGAGTATGAATTTTGCTGATGAACAAAACAAATGCAGGAATTAATATTAATGAAATACAAACTATGTTGTACTTTTGCGATATCCAATGTGGTGAAAAGAAGGGAATCTACTCTCCCCCCTTTTTTGTTAGATTGCTTGATTAATGACCTTAAGTAGTATCCTGTCTGATGTTTTAACAACTACTGACAGATAATCAGGATCCGCTGAAAATTACGGAACATATGCTGAACTGATTTTCCTGTAATAAATCACTCCCCTGCTCCGAAACAACGGGTGTTGCAGAAAGGGGAGATTGTATCAGTATTATTGTTATGTTTCTGTGAGAAATGTTCCGGAAACAATACAACACAGTCATGAATGCCATGGATAAGCAATTATGTCAAAACTGGTCTTCTCCAAAATTGATCGAAAGGATTTCAGCTGTTTCACCTCGATCCCAGCAGCGAATAAACGCATCTACCAGATCAGGATCAAATTGTTTTCCTCTGTTTGCAAGAATTTCATCATAAGCAATTTCTGGCGACCTGGCTTCACGGTAGATTCTATCTGAAGTCATGGCATCGAATGTATCAGCAATTGCCAGGATGCGCGCCTCAAGTGGAATCTCGTCTTGCTTCAGACCATTCGGATATCCATTACCATCCCAACGTTCGTGATGATGCCGCACTATGGGAACTGCGGGAGAAAGGTAAGGGATTTCTGCTATCATGTGTGCGCCAATTTCCGGATGCTTGCGCATCATTTCCCATTCCTTATCGTTTAGTGAACCAGGTTTTAATACAATAGCGTCAGGCAGGCGGATCTGGCCAATATCGTGAAGAATTGCACTGAGTTCCAGGGTGTTACATCGATCGTTATCCCACCCCAGTTCTGAGGCGATTGATTGTGCGTACGCATTCACCCTTTCAACGTGACCTCGTTTGTGCTCAATTGCATTTGCCAATACTCGAAGACTATCTTTAACTGCGAGCAGCTGGGCAATCATGGCCAACTCGCCAGAACGTAAAAGTCGAGACTTGACAGCAGCAAGCAGCTCCTGGCTTGAAACTGGTTTTGTTATATAGTCATCAACTCCGAGCATCTTGCCGGCGGAACGGTCTTCACTGGTTCCCCGTGCTGTCAGGAATATGAAAGGAAGTGTGGTACCGTAAGGTTTTCTGCGAACAGTCTTGAGAAGCTCAATACCGTCCATAATGGGCATCATGATATCCGAAAGAATAAGAGATGGCTTTTCTTGTTCCAGTTTCTGCAGCGCTTCTTCTCCATTAGAGGCTGTTATAACGCTGTAACCCGCTGCGCTAAGGATGTCTCTAAGTGCAATTAGCATGGGAGAATCATCTTCAACTATCAATAACAGATGTTCAGAAGGATTAAAGGAGGCGTCTCTCTTCCCTGCAAGGTTAATAGCTGTATGATTCACTTTTCCTCCTTGATAAGACATTTCTCAATCGGCGAATGGGAGCCAGACTGTAAATGTAGTTCCCTTGTCAGTTTCACTATCCAATAATATCGTACCATGGTGCTGATTAATGATGTCCTTTGATATTGATAAGCCCAACCCTGTTCCTGAAACGCCCGATGATTTTCCAATACTTCCACGATAGAATCTGTTGAAGATATTCTCTTGTTCTGATGTTGGGATACCTGGGCCGGTATCTTTGATAGAGAAAGCAACACCACTACTACCTTTTAAGGTGAGTTTCTCTGATGTAATCGTAATCTTTCCCCCTGATGGTGTGTAATTCATTGCGTTAGTAAGTATGTTCGTCATAACCTGTATCAGGTATTGGGGATCAGCAAGTACTTCCGGAAGGTCTTCTTCCATTTCGAAAATGAGATCGAGCCCTTTTTTATTTGCCATCATAATACGGTCGTTAACGAGAGTATTCAGCAGTGCATTTATTTGTACATCCTGCATAAATAACTCGACCTGTTCAGAATCCAATCTGGAAATAGCCAGAAGTTGTTCGATCAAATCCTTCAACCGTTCTGTCTCGCGCCGCATGGTGTGGAAGTATTCCTGGAAACGGTCGCCTGGTCCAAACTCTAACAGGTCAAGATAAAGACCGATATTTGTAAGAGGAGTTCTCAACTCATGAGATACATCTGCCACAAATTGGGCTTTTGCCCTTTCGGCCTCCTGAGCCTGTAGTGCTACTGTTTCAAGTACAGCAGTACGGGCCTTTACCCGAGACTCCAGGCTTTCGACTGTATCTCTGATTTGACGATATAACCTTGCGTTTTGTAGAGCGATGGAAACCTGGTCTGCGAGAAGAAGCAAGAGTTCCTTTGTACCTTCATCCAGAGAATCAGAAGAAGCAGATTCTACGTTAATTACACCTATTACCTTCTCATTTTGTGTGATAGGAACTGCCAGTTCGGATACCGTATTTTTTATGGCATTTATGTACTGGGGGTCCATGCTTACATCAGGAACAAGTTCAGGGATTCCAGTTCTTGCTGTACGGCCAACGATGCCGTCAGAGAGGTTCAATGATGGTGTCTTGGGATCCGGGCCGCTGAACTGACGGAGAACGAGCCTGTCATCTTCACGTATAAAAACCTGGGTGGTGCTGTAGCCCATTTTGTTATGAAGCTGTTCTGTTAGTTCTTTGAGGATCGCATCAAATTCAAGTTGACGCGCAATTGCTCCAGATACATGCTGTAGAATTTTTAACTCATCAAGCCGACGCTGCAGCTGAAGGTGTTTTTCCGCTTTGACAAGAGACAGGGCTGCCTGCTGACCCAGTGTTGCCAATGCATCAAGCCATGCCTGCTCGAATTCACTATCACTGGGAACCCAGATCATTACAATGCCAAGGACGGAATCTCCAGCACGAAGTGGAAAACCCAGCAGCCAATATGATCTATCTGAGTATGCAATATAGTCACAATCAGGTTCCTGAATGTGAGCAATTCGTTTGGCAAGGAGTTCAACCAGGTATAACTCATGAAGGTTTCCCAACCCTTCAATAGACTTCTTCAGTTGTAGTGAAATAGCGCCGGACCTTCGATCTGAAGTGAAAATCGTGCCATACACTCCCCCAAGAACTTCGAAGCATGCATTAAGAAGCTGCTCAAGTATCTGGTCTGGTTCAAGGCTGGTGCCGATCTTGCGACCGACGTCATAGATTTGTTGCAAACGAAAATGTTCATTGGTAAGGCGTTCATACAACCTGGCTTTGTGAAGCGCGATACCAGCATGCGTCGCAAAAGCTTGAATCTGATCCAGAACGCCTGTGTAGAATGCGTTGGCAACAGTACTATCAAGGTTGAGGAATCCCATCAAGGTTCCACTGTATACAATTGGGACACCTGCCCACGATTTGCACCAATTAAACCCGGGGTGAGGTATCCAGTCCTCATCCTGACTGATGTCTGGAACATAAAGCGCTTCCCCTTCACTCATTCGTGAAAGGTTCAGGTGCTCCTGAATATTAAGGGAAAAATTCTCGATTCTTTCTTTCTTTAGACCAAGCTGTTCATAACCTCTTGATCTCTCAATCTTGGCTCTTGCCCCTTCAATCACCATGATATTTGCGGCATCACAATGAAAGGCATGCGTTGCCTGTTCCAGTATCTTATCCAGAACCTCGTCTAGATGGATCTGGCGAGAAATCATTACAGAGGCTGTTTGCAGAGCTTCAGCAAAGCGTCGCTGCTCTCTTTCTGCCTCTATTAAATGGGAAACACCAAGGGCATTAGCAGTTTGAAAAGCGATCAGCCGCATCTGACTCAAATCGCGTTCTGAAAACTTGTTTTCGGACGAGGATGTCAGGACTACAAGGATACCAATTCGCTCATTCCCCCAATCCATTGGAGCAGCGAGACCACTATAATTATCGATGGAACCCATGAAGGCATCACTCTGGTCTTTTGGAATCAACGGAAGTAGTTCGTGAGAGTTGAGCAGGACGGGATTTGTCTGATCGCTGACCTGCTGGGCTAATACTTCTGCGATCTGGGTCCAGGATTCGGCGATCTCTTCGTTAAGTGAAATATGAATTTTCAGACTGAGGGAGTTTTTGTCCTCAGGGATAAAAATACAGCCACACTCCCCATTCAAGAGTTTAAGCGCCTTGTATAGAGTGGTATTAAGCATATCAGGTGAATCCATATGCCCGGAGAGTGCAGCTGTGGTTTCGTAAAAAAGCCCCATTTCTACTGATTGATTCAGCACAGTATTTGTTAGCAGGTTATTTTGAAGACTTAAACCGATAATATGGGAAAGAAGTTTACCTTCCTCGATCAGGTTATTTTCTGGCTCATTGTTTTCAAGGAAGAAGGCGAGCTTACCTTTGTGTGTATACAGGTTTGGAAGAGTAAATAGTAATAGAGTGGAAAATTCTTTTTGGGCAATTTCGAAAATATTGTTTATTTCTGCCGCATCAATTTCAGATAAGGATATACAGATATACTGGTTGATATTGTCTTGTTCTTGTATTGATTCAATGAATGAAATTAAATTCCGGCAAATTTCTTCCGACCCTGTAAGATATGTTTCTTTATTCTCTTCGTCTGTCAAGAAGCAAACAGCTAACTTGCTGGTAAACAGTGACTTCCCTTCTGCGATGATGTTTTCAAGCAGCAGGGATTCATCACGAATATCATTATATTCATTCAGGAACAGATTTATTCTGGATAAACGTTCCTTTTTGATATCTTTAGAAATAAGGTTTCCCCTTCCTGGTTATATTCCTGATTTAGCTCCCAGAATTCTTCCATTCATTCCAGGCGTTGATCCAAGGCCTCATCGAACGTTTACGCTTCGAAAGCTGAATGTCGGTGAGATATTGTGCAAGATGCGCAGCGGTTAATGTACTTGCCTGGAGATTATCGCTGGTAATATTTGCATCTAACTCCTTTAGAGCCTTATTAACCCAACTCCACTGCATTCGATATCGATCGGCCTTGACCCAATACCCCCTTTTTTCCCAGGCAGTGATTGTTTTTTCATTAAGATTATCAATGGATCTTAATGAAAGTAATAGAAAAACCAAAATATCTCTTTGTTCATTTTCCTTGATATCGGTTTCTGAAGCGTATCTGAGTGCCGCAGCCATTCCTTCGAGAAGCCTCTTTCTTTGTGTGTTGTTTGATTCAGAATGGACGATTCTAGACAAAGTACTTCCTTTCGATAGTTATAGTGACCCATTCAATCGTATATCAAAAAGTATGGGTTCAGGCAATATAATCCACGTGAATTTACTATGTAGCTTATAGTCCCTTTCCCGCCAATTCGATTTATACTTAGCACGTACAATGTAATCAATACCCTCAAGGATTGAAGAATGGTTAAGGTAAAAAAGAGAACAATCATATTCCTATCGCTCATGATTGTAAGCGTTTTTCTAATATTAGGATATATTGCGGGAAGCTGGTTTCCGCTTTTTCCCACTAATTTCACTTACCCACTCGTTGAGGAAGCCAGGATACTATTAGAGAAATACTCATATTATCCAATTCCTGAAGATATTATGCTCGAGCGGGGAATGATACATGGCCTCACACAATCTTTAGGAGATCCATATTCATTGTATTTGGATCCTGTTGAGCATGAACTTGAGGATGCTAACCTTTCAGGTGAGTATGGCGGCATAGGTGTAGAGCTCCATTTTGATTTAGATGAGAAAAAAGCATATATCTATCCTTATCCCGGAAGTCCGGCAGAAAATTCAGGTATTAGCGAAGGGGATATTTTACTTCAAGTCGAAGATATTATCCTGAATTCGGAATTTACACTGCAGGAAGTAACAGCCTTATTACGAGGTCCTGTTCCATCTACGGTTGAAGTGACGATAGAAAAGGCTTCACCCCCCCACCTCATTGAGACACTTTCAATCGAAAGGAAAACCTTTTCTATACCTTCTGTACACGGATATCTTCATCCTGATGATGCTGATATTGCTGTGATACATATTAAGATGTTTTCTGACAGGACGGCTGATGAGCTGGGAGCAGTTCTATCAGATCTGTCGGAGAGAGGGGCAAGAGCTGTCATCCTTGATCTGCGTGGGAATAATGGAGGAATGCTTTGTGCAGCAGTTGAGACGGCCAGTCAATTTCTCAAGGAAGGAACCATAGTAAGCGAAATACGAAGAGACGGTAAGATGAAAGAGTTTACTGTTAATCAAAATGGCGATACCTGGTATGGACCTTTGGCTATTCTTGTAGACGAAGGTACTGCAAGTGCTGCAGAGGTAGTTGCTGCATCTCTTCAAGAGCACAAGAGGGCAGTTGTTATTGGACGAAAAACATTTGGCAAGGGAAGTGTGCAAGTTGTGGTAACCTTATCGGATGAATCAAGTCTGCATATTACCAATGCAATTTGGAAAACTCCGGAAGGAAGGTCCCTGGAAGGGTCAGGTATAGAGCCTGATATTTTTATAAATGCTGATAATTCAGCTAGTCAGGATAGTGATATGGCTGCTGCGGTAGAATGGTTACACAATGAAGGTTTAATACAATGAAAACAAATGACTCAGTAAAGATTGTTGCGAGGAACAAAAAAGCGAAATTTGATTTCTTTCTTGATGATTTCTATGAGGCGGGTCTGGTTCTTAAAGGGAGTGAAATCAAATCAATTCGAGCAGGACAAGTTAGTCTCAAAGAGGGTTATATAAGGGTTGAAGAAGAAGAGGCATGGCTCCTTGATGTCCATATAGCCCCCTATCATGAGGCTAATATCTTCAATCATGATCCCAAAAGGCCCCGTAAATTACTGCTGCACAAGCGAGAGATATATCGACTTCATGATAAGGTACGACAGCGAGGCTATTCAGTCATTCCTACTCAAATGTATCTAAAACGCGGTATTGCTAAAGTAGAGATTGCAGTTGGCCGAGGGAAAAAGCAGCATGATAAAAGACAAACAATAGCAAAGAGAGATGCAGAAAGAGAAATGCGTCGCACAGAAAGAAGGAGAGAATGAATTTCGCATAGCCTTGTTTTTATTAATGAAAATATTAAGAATGGAATATATTATGGCTATGCGCAATAGTTCCCTCGGCTTTATGCTATAATTTGTATTCATTGGGGATGACCGGTTTCGACGGAGGTGGATGAATTCAGATTGCAGGTCGAGAGGCGCCGAACTCGTAAAATCAGTGCAAACCTAAAGTGCCAAAAGCACAAACTCCTACGCTGCTCTTCCTCTGGCTGCATAAGCCGAGTGAGCGCGTAAGGTACTCCTGAGGGAGTGCCCGCAGGCATATTTCTTTCTCCGGCCAGAAATATCACCTGCGACAGATTGGCTGGAGTGCGCTGCAGATTTCCACGCTCTGCGGCTGAACACAGCTCTCGAGCTGTAGTGGATCGGGGGAATCTTGTGTGTCGCGCAGTCATTTTATCCCCCTAAACTTTACTGAGCGACTAAACCTGTAGATATCTGTCTATCTAAACTTTCGGACGCGGGTTCGATTCCCGCCATCTCCACCAGGAAAACAGCTGGCATTACAAATGCCAGCTGTTTTATATTGGATTATTTATCCGGAAACCGTGACCCCTTACTGTCTCTACGTAACTTACCTCAGGATCGATTTCTGATAGCCGCTCACGTAGTCGTCTTACCAATGCATCGATTGCTTGCTCAGAGACCCCCTCCCCTTCACTCTCGGGCCATACATTGTCTATTATCTCATCTCTACTTACAACCCTGTCAGGATTCATATAAAGGACTTCGAGGAAACGAAATTGTGAAGGAGATAACGGCGGAATCAATTCCTTACGGCATACATATACGCGCCTTGCCTGAATATCCATTCTTAATCTCGATATTCCCATTTCAGATGCACTCGATGAAGAGAGTGGGAGTGTCGCTTCTGTTCCAATAAATGCAAGTTGAAGAGCAAACGCAAGCTGTATCAAATCACCATCCTGCAATAGTGTGCTTTCTTCTACCTTAATACCATTCACGTATGTGCCATTCTTGCTTTCCAGATCTCGAATTGTGTATCCGGTTTCTTTTTTCTGAATAACTGCATGCTGGCGAGAAACCTGCCTGTCTCCAATTACAAATTTGCAGTCCGGACTTCTTCCAATTAACATTGTCTCTTCATCCAGTACCCATCTGACACCGTTGAGGGGACCAGTCTGTCCAAGCAGTACGGGAAATGTTTCTTCAGTTTCCATTGGCATCCTCTCATCTAGCCTAACCCACTACGTTCAGAGTATAATCTATTCCGATAGCAGACGCCCAGACTTTATTGGAGCGAAGTCACGCCGGGGCTATTTTGCGTCAAGCAGGCTCCGAATTTTCACTATGATACTGGAAGGTGATTCTTTTGCCCGAGTTCCTTAAAGGAGGATATGTCCTAAAAGAACGTTACATTATCCGCAGCATTATTGGCAGCGGCGGTATGGGCAGCATATACCTTGCTGAAGATAACCGCCTTTCTGGTCGACTTTGTGCGGTCAAACAAGTCCAGCCAGATACCACCCTTCCAGAGAAAACGCGCGATCAAAGTAGAGATCAATTTTACCGTGAAGCATCCGTTCTTGCTCGCCTTGACCACCCCAATTTGCCCAAGGTTTCTGATTATTTTTCCGAGCAGGAAGCTGATTATCTCGTTATGGATTATGTTCCTGGTGAGGACCTGAAATCCCTTATGATCCAGGCTCGCCGAAAGGGTAATTTTATCCCTATTGGGGACATAATTGCCTGGTCTCAACAAATCCTTGATGCTCTTGAATATCTCCACAATCAAGATCCGCCTGTAATACACCGGGATATTAAACCTGGAAACATCAAACTCACCCCCAGCAATCTGGTAAAACTCGTCGATTTTGGCCTTGTGAAACAAATGCTGCCTGACGAGATGACTGTTACTGTGATACAGGGACGCGGCACAGCGCTTTATACGCCTTTGGAGCAATATGGAGGAGATACCGGCCATACGGATCCAAGATCAGATATTTATGCTCTTGGCGCCACCCTTTATCACCTGACTACAAACCGCCCCCCATTAGAGGCAAAAAGCCGTTTCCTTAAACCCGAATTGCTGATCTCACCATCTGAATACAATTCGGATATTCCACCCCGTCTTGAAGATTCTATCTTGTGGAGCCTTGCCCTTCACCCAAGCGATCGTCCCCAGGATATCACTCAACTTCGTGATGCTTTGCTCTCTGGAACTCAATACGCGGGAACAGGGCGTCCAACCCGACCAACGGGCAGAAAATTACTTCTTGATGAGTTTCCCGCCACCCAATTTGACAAGGTTCTTCTCGGCTTAACCGGTTCCCTCCTGCTTATCGGTTTTATTGCTTCGTTTCTCTGACGCCCCTGGCCTTTCCCTGTATAGCAAAACAGGTGCAATCAATACACTCCCTGCCGCCGACCACAACAATTCTCCTCCTGCTCCCAAACTTTCAGTAATTATTGCGCTCCCGGGCAGGCCCCATGCCAAATAATTATAAAATACCATGCCCGAGCATATTGCGACGAGAATATATCTTACGATTGTAATTTTTTCTAATGCTACTGCTTTTGCTGTTGTAAAAACCAAAACTGATCCAATGACCAATCCTGCAAATGCCAACAAGAATTCGCTTATGCCTTTTGCTGGAGAGTTATTTCCCTGATCATTACCGTTCTCTTCTGTTGGCAACGTTACTTCCATCACATCTTCTGATGCGGTGGGTTCAACATCAGGTGTTATGGTTAATTCAGGAATCTCCGTAATATCAGCAGCACTTTCGGGGATGGGAATATTCAACGTAATCGTTTCTGACACTAAAGCCCCGGAACTTTCAACACGAATATTTAAAACGCTACCACGATCTATCGTTGTAGATGTTTGCGAAATACCTCCATTTGTTGTCGCTGATAATTGAACCTGTGCAGATGTTTCACCCTGATAGTTCAGAATAAAATCAACAGGAGTTTTATCCGGCACTATATTACCATTCGTATCCACAATTGGCCCTGCTACCAGTTCAACAAGGTCGCCTATCTTGGCTTCCGCGTCAATACTTGGCTCAAGCAGATCTGCTCCAATGCTGCCGGAGAGCGAAATGATTTGTCCGGGGTCCGGTGAAGTAGCCTCAATTAAATCATATCCGACTCCTGGTATGCTTACAGGAGAATCGCCAATTGGGGTAACTTCTGTGAACAAAAGACGAGCCGCCGCATCAAGAAATGGTGGCGATGTTGAGTAAAGCGCATAGAAAACATCCACTTTACTAAAATCTGTTGGATCAAGCCCAAAGGGCACACCAGCTGAAAACACTACTACAAGATTCTCTCTTATCAGGTCTGATCTTTGATCCAAGAATGAAGTTAACGCCGAAGATCCGTAATAATTTGTTGAGTGATCCTGTGTGATAAAGATTATCCAATCAGCTTCTCGAAGAGCATCATCTACAGCTTCTGTGGGTGTAATTTGCAGTGAAAGATTTCCTGGAATAGCTTCTCCCAAATAGGATGCGAGATCACCCATGGTAAATGATTTAAACTGCCATCCGCTGACCAGGCCAGCTCCTGTAGGGCCATATAATCTATTTACAGCTTCTTCAAATGCGTTTGATTGAATGCTCGCCGAGTCTGAGCAGCTTATACATGAGGCTTTTTCCCTGGTGTCAGTAAAAATTACAACACGGTCACCATATTGTGGTGCTCCACCTGTTCGCTCCTCCAGTTCAATAATATTAATCGGGCTAATTAATGATACTGCTTCTCGTGCTACTTTCACCCCATTATCCGGCAAACTTGTGATTTCATTTAAGTCATTTTCATCGACAAGAATTTTATCAATTGAAAAACCCGTTTCGTAAAGCCTTGCTTTCATCCTTAGAATCCTGAGGACTGATTGATCCACTTGCTGAGCAAATACCTCATCCTCTCTGTACTTCTGTACAAAAAATTTCATCACTTCGGCTATTGCTTCATATTCAGTACTTTCTTCGCTCGTGTTGATATTTGATAAAATCATCATATCGTTACCTGCTAAAAATGCATTCCTTGCAACAAGATGAGCGGTGTAGTTCATTCCGGTACTTTCAATAAATCTTTTTATTGATTCATACCCCAATGAATCACTAATTACCAGGCCACCACTTTCTCTCCATGACACAAATGCATCAAGAGCCATAAGCTGCGAAAATGCTGATCCATCAAGACTAACTGGTTTCGTTGTTGCCCGAATATTGCCCTGGAACCCCTGGTATCGAATATGTGCAGTTAATAGCCCGTCAGTTACACTCGTTTCCTCACCAGGCACGCCACCAGCCACAGTAATAAAAGGTGCAAGTTCAATTTGCTTCAACTGCTCAAGCGACTTTCTAATAGTAGCAACCTCCAGAGCCATCGGACGGTCACTACTGCCTAGCCCTGGAAAATGTCGTGAAATAACAGCGAGTTGTTGATTTGATCCATCATGAAGTCCTTCGATATAATTCTGACCCATCAACCCTACCCAATATGGGTCCCCCCCAAAAGAATTAACTCCAATTCCATTTTCACTGCTGTTTCCTGGATCATCCAAAACATCCAGCGTAGGTCCAAATACCATATTGATGCCAATAGAAGATAGTTGACGCCCAATCGACAATCCAACCGTATAAGCATTTTCCGGGTCCCATGTAGCACCAATTGCCATACTGGAAGGAATGTATGAGGATTCTTCGAGAATCTTTACAAGCGGTTGTTCGCCATCCTCCAATGATGTACTGATAAATAGTGGTATATATTCCGGTTTTTCCATGCGATCTTGATCAGGATTATATATCGTTGCTTCAGATGTAATAATCGATCTGAATTCCTGCAGGTCGTTTATTATCTGCTGCATCTCAATAGTGGTATAACTGGAATCTGAAGTGGTTGGCGGCTCCATGATAACCCCGCCTACATAATAGTTTTCAACAAGGTCGTATATATATCCTTCGGGGTCCATCTGGTCAACTGGAGCAGAGATAAGAAACAACTGCCCCACTCTTTCTTCCGGGGTCATATTTGTAAGTAAGATTTCTTCATCTACCTGCTGTTGACCAGGCCCAACAAAGGCAGATGTTAATATCATACTTATACCAATAATGGCAGTAGTTAATTTCAAAGGAATACTCATACTCGCGAGTATACCTGCTTCCAAATATATTAACAAGATTATTATTTGGAAATTATTTCAATCGCTGGCTGAAGGTATTTCTGTATTTACGAATTAACAGTATTGAGAACTCTTTTTGCCAAATCCGGATGATTCGTAATAATTCCATCGATCCCCCATTTTCGTAATTGATTAATTCTTTCAGAATCATCGACTGTCCAGCAATTTATAGTTCTGTTTATATTGTGATTCCCTTTTATCATTTTGCGTGTGACAAGGACATCTTCGGGGTGGAAAGCTGTAGGCTGCACAATCTTTTGGAGAAAATAGCGCATAATTTTTCCCACACCCCTTGTAACCAGTAAACCTATCGGTATCTCTTTATTAATTTTGTATGCTTCAATCAATAGAAATGGATTGAAGCTTGATATCAGTATACGTCCTTGCATGTTGTTTCTGTAAATACATTTATAGGTTTTTTCAACAAGTAATCTTTCAAATCGCAAACTCTTCAATTCAACATTAATGCCTCGCATCCCTTGAAACTCACGAAATACCTCTTCCAGTGTTGGAATTTTTTCCCCTTTAAACATTGGATGAAAATGTGAGCCTGCATCCAGATTCTTTAAATCTTCAAGATTTGCTGACGATACACGACCGTTTCCATTTGTTGTTCGCTCAAGTGTTTGATCATGAAATACAACAAGTTCCTTATCTCTCGATAATTGAACATCAAGTTCAACGGCATCAGCCCCCATAGCCGCTGCCAAGCTAAAAGCAGCAATTGTATTTTCAGGTGCTTTCGCAGAAGCGCCCCTATGTCCAATTATTCTCGGTTTATCTGTCCCCTTTGTTTGTCCCCACATTTTTACATGCTTACTCATTACATATTCACAAAGTATGCTTCAGCAGCACGGTTCAGCAGGTCTTTTGTTAGTTCAGGTTCAACATTCAAATAGCGAGAAATATCCAGAATTTGATCACAGATTTCTCTTGGATGGGAAGCTCGCAGCTTTCTATTGGGTTTTATATACCATTCTTGAAGAAGGTAAGCGAGGCCTTTATCGCTGTATTTAACACCCTTGCTATCTGAAACTTTTTTGAATATATCTCGAAAATTCTCATATGTGGGGTCTTCAACAAAAATCTTATGCCTTAGGCGTCGCAGGAAAGCTTCATCCACCAGATCTCTCGGAGGCAGGTTAGTTGAAAAAACCAGAAGAACATCAAATGGAACTTCGACTTTGCGTCCTGTATGGAGAGTAAGAAAGTCTATCCTGTTTTCAAGAGGAACGATCCAACGATTGAGCAAATCTCTTGGCCTTACCTGCTGTCTCCCGAAGTCATCAATCAGAAGAACACCACCGTTTGCCTTCACCTGAAATGGTGCTTCATAGTATTTATTGACATCATCAAAAACCAGATCAAGACCCGCTAATGTCAATTCGCCACCAACAACAACAAATGGCCTGCGAATTTTTACCCATCTTGGGTCACGTTTATTCGCAGCTTTCAAGCTTGTAGTTCCGGGTGGGGCAATTTCTGGTTCTTCAGCCAGGACATGATTTACCGAATCGTACAATTTTACAACTTGCCCGTCGATATATATTGCATACGGGATATACATATCTTCTTGAAGGCTCATGTTCCCAATAGCGCGCGCAATTGAGGTTTTCCCATTTCCGGGGGGACCATATAGAAATATGGATGCTCCCGAGTTTACGGCTGGCCCAATACTGTGAAAGGTTTTTTCAGAAAGCACTAGATCGGCTAGTGAAAGTCGCATTGAACGGGCATGTACAGTTGGACGCCCCCTCCCCTGCCGACGAATAGCTTCATTATAGACTTCCAGAGGGACAGGTGCAGGACCGGCATACTGGCTCCTCTCTAGAGCCTCTCTTGCCCGAGCCATACCTGCTTCCGTTATGGCATACTGAAAAGAACCTTCTCCAAATCCGACCTGTGTTTTTATTTCTATCAACTGCTCTCGCTTTAAGGTTTCCATTATCGTTTCGGTAATACCTGCATAAGGAAGCGCCAAATCCTCTGCAATCGAAAATCCAGTTGCATACCCCCTAAAGTATAAAACCTTTAACGCAAGATCCTGCAGCCAGAGCTTGGAAAGTCCGGTCTCTTCGATCTGATTGATAGGCGGAGGGACAAAGCGTGCATTGGGAGATGTCGCATATCTTTCATCTCCTCTTGATTGAACTGGCGATCGTGGAATTGCCATCCTGAGCCTCCGCTTTATAAAAGAAATAATACCGTATGATCCCACTTGGGAGCATAATTATTCTGTAAAAAGTAAAAGTTATTTAATCAATAACCTTCCGCATTATAATCATTGATCAAGATCCGGGCAATTATCCTGTTTTTCCTACTCGTTTTCCAGTATAATCTGCAACCATGAGCCTTTCAATCGTAATACCAGTTTACAACGAAATTTCTACAATCGATGAGATACTCAAACGAGTAAAGGAAACCGGCCTTGTAGATGAAATCATCATAGTTGATGATTTTTCGATGGATGGAACCAGAGAGCGGCTAAAGGAAATTGCCAAATCGGATCCGCTAATCCATCTCCTCCTTCATGACAAGAACTATGGCAAAGGCAAAGCTGTTCAGACAGGCATAGCGGCAGCTACAGCTGATTACGTTCTTATTCAAGATGCCGATCTTGAATATGATCCTTCTGATTATGCAGCCCTACTTAAGCCAATAGAGACTGGCGATGCAGATGTTGTCTACGGTTCCCGATTTCTTGGTGCAGCGCGCCGAACAACCATGTTCTGGCACATGATTGCCAATAAACTTTTAACATTAATGACGAATATTCTCTACAACAGTATTCTGACTGACATGGAAACAGGTTATAAGCTTTTTAAGAGAGAGCTTATACAATCAATAGAAATCAAATCAACCCGATTTAATTTCGAGCCTGAAATCACTGCGAAGCTTCTAAAACGCAAGGTTCGCCTTTTTGAAGTACCTATATCGTTCAATCCTCGAGAATATGATGAGGGCAAGAAAATTGGTATGAAGGATGCGTTTGAAGCTGTCTGGGCACTCATAAAATATCGATTTATCGATTGAACTTCTTAAATAATTCCTCAAAACCTGATATCTTCAATAATTAGTTGAAGTTTTTCTATTCCCATGTATTCATCAAGATCGAATCGATACACAATATCAATCACATCTCCCATCAATTCGTAGTGTTCAGCCTGCCTGAATGCTATCGCATCAAAAACACGGCCATCCTTTTCAACAGTAAGTTTCAAGTGTGACTTGTCTGATCCTACAACCCTCGCATTGAGAACCCGTACATTCTTTGTAACCAGAAATGGTCTTTCATTCTCCATTCCAAAGGGTTCGAGTTTATTCAAGAAATCTATTAAGTCCCGGTTCAAATCATTAAAATCTACTTCAGCTGTGATATGAATCACGGGAACCAGTTCCTTTTCCTGCAGCATTTCTTCCGCTATTAACTCCAGATCCTTTTTTAATCCCGAATAGTTTGTAGCTGCTACTGTCAATCCTGCTGCTCCTGCATGACCGCCATACCTTGTTAAATATTTTGATACCTTTTCTAGTGCCTTTATCATGTTGAAACCTTCGATGCTGCGAGCTGATGCGCGGATGCTGTCTCCAGTTTCAGCGCCAACCAAAACCGGCCGGTAGTACTTCTCTTTTATTCGACTTGCTGCCAGCCCTACTACTCCCTCTGAAAAACTCTTGTCTGAAAGAATAATAATTTTTGGAAGATCATCCATCTTTTCGATCTTTTTGGACGCTATGTCGAAAGCCTCATTCATGTATTGTCGTCGATCTGAATTTATCTTCTCTACATCTTCAGCCAAGGTTTCTGCATTTTCCGGATCAGAAGTCAGAAGCAGTTCTACTGCGATTGCTGCATCACTTATCCTTCCAGTAGCATTTAATCTTGGCGCAATCATAAATCCAATCGTCGCTGCATTAATGGCTTCAGCATTTATTCGTGCCACACGATAAAGTGCTTTCATCCCCTGCAGATTCATTGTTTTTAATGCATTTATTCCTTTTGCAACTATAGCTCTATTAATATCTTTTAATGGCACCATGTCTGCCACAGTCCCAACAGCAGCAAGGCCAAGTAAATCCTCCGATATATCAATATTTTTCAGCCCCAGGACTTCTTTCGCCAATAAATAGGATAAACCAGCCCCGCAGTATTCAGTAAATATACCGGTGTCCCTATGTATCTTTGGATCAACGATCAGCGCTTTTTCCGGAACAGTATCACCAGGTTCATGATGATCTACAATGATCATTTCTAATCCCAGATCATACGCTTTTTCTACTTCTTCTATTGCTCGTATTCCACAATCCACTGTAATGATCAGATTTACACCCTGTTCTTTCAATTTGAGAATAGCATCAATGTTCAGCCCATACCCTTCTTGAAAACGATCGGGTAAGTAATGCATGATCTCTCCATTTATTGTTTTCAAGGCATGTACAAGAATAGATACTGATGTAATACCATCAGTGTCGTAATCTCCATAGATACAGATTTTTTTCTTACCAGCTATTGCCTTCAGTACAGTCTGAGCAGCTTCGGCCATTCCCGGGATCTCATTCGCTCCTGGCAGATCCCACTCTTCTGGTTTCAGGTACTCTTGAGCCGATTTTGAGTCATAAATTCCTCTGCTTATTAGAAGCTTCTTTTCCAAATCTGAATAAGCTTCAAGCGTACCTTTTACTTCTTCAGATATTTCTACTTCGTCAATGATCCATTGTTTCCTCAAAAGTATCCTCCACTAAGTTCTTATCATCCATGGATTATTAAGATAAGCTCTTTGACTTTCGCATTAATACTGCATTCGTGATACAGTCTACCCAATTGAGTTGAATTGTACATTTCTTTCAATAAAGAACAAAATGGCTCTTTTGAGAGGTCAAATGAAGGACATGCGGACTATATTCATGGGATCTCCGGATTTCGCTATCCCTACACTGGAGAAATTGTTTTCTTCAACAAATCTTGCAGCTGTTGTAACTCAACCCGACCGGCCCGCAGGCCGAGGCCGTTCACCTTCTTCATCAGCAGTAAAGCAATATGCCACTAAATTTGGTGTACAGGTGTTTCAACCGGAAAAAATAGCGTCCGATTCGTCTTTTGCCGTCCTTCGTGAATTGGATCCTGATATCATCATCGTTGCAGCTTACGGCCAGATAATAAAAAAAAACCTGCTCGCTTTGCCAAAGTATGGTTGTGTAAACGTTCACGCTTCCCTGCTTCCCCGTTGGAGAGGTGCCTCTCCTATCCAGGCTGCCATCCTTGCCGGAGATTCTTCTACAGGCGTAACAATTATGTTGATGGATGAAGGCCTTGATACTGGCCCTATTCTGTCACAAGTTACGATTCCTATTCCCGCTGAAGCGACAGGCGGCGATATGTTCACAATCCTGTCACAGACTGGTGCAGACCTGCTTATTCCCACCCTGCATGAATACATTACTGGTGAAATCGAGCCTGTCCCCCAGAACAATGCCCTTGCTACCTACGCACCAATGATCAAAAAGTCTCAGGGACTATTATTGTTTTCAAAATCCGCAAACGTTTTAGCAAATCAAATCAGGGCATTCGAGCCCTGGCCGGGTTCATTTTTCCATTATGAAAAGAATCGTATCCTCGTTCGAAAAGCGCACACCACTTCTGAAACAAAATCTTCTCCCGGCATACCGTTTGAAATTGATGGCAAACCAGCCATATCCTGCTCCAAAGGATCACTGGTACTCGATGAAGTACAACCTGCTGGAAAGAAACGAATGCCTGGTGATGCGTTTCTGAATGGCGCGCGTAATTTTCTGAAATCCGCATACTTGATAGATGCCAAAAATTAAATACAAAAAATGTCTCAACTCATTCACTTATTCTCTTTAGCTTCAAAATAACATTTTTTACCAGGAGTGAGAATTCTCATGAAAAAATATCTTCTTGCTTTGGATCAAGGAACAACATCTTCCCGTGCAATTATCTTTGACCTGGAGGGCAACCCCGTCAGTTCTTCACAAAAGGAGTTTCCACAAATCTATCCAAAATCCGGATGGGTCGAACATAACCCAGATGATATCTGGTCATCCCAATACGAAACAGCAAAGGAAGCAATTCTTAAAGCCGGTTTGAACGCGAGTAATATTGCTGCGATTGGTTTAACGAATCAGCGTGAAACAACTCTGGTTTGGGACAGAGATACGGGACAGCCGATTATGAATGCTATTGTATGGCAATGCCGCCGCACTGCTGCTATGTGTGACGCAATTAAATCTGATGGCTTTGATAACACCATTCTTCAAAAAACTGGCCTTGTCACTGATGCCTATTTCTCCGGAACCAAGCTTGCCTGGATACTTAATAATGTTGAAGGCGCTCGTCAAAAAGCAGAGAAGGGAAAATTGGCTTTTGGAACAGTTGACACCTTTCTTGTCTGGCGTTTAACAGGCGGCGATGTTCATGCTACGGATGTCTCGAACGCCTCCCGCACAATGCTTTTCAACATATACGGAAACAGATGGGATGAAGAAATCCTCTCTTATTTGAATATTCCAAAATCTATACTTCCCGAAGTGCGGCCTTCCTCATCCAACTTTGGAGCTGCAATTGATTCCATGTTTGGAAAGTCCATTCCCATTACAGGCGTTGCAGGTGATCAGCAGGCTGCCACATTTGGACAAGCGTGTTTTGAGCCGGGTATGACCAAAAACACATATGGTACCGGATGTTTTCTACTTCTAAATACTGGCACTGAGCCTGTTCTTTCAAGCAACGGCATGCTTACAACAATTGGGTGGAAACTAGGTACGAATGATACGGTATATTGCGCTGAGGGAAGTGTATTCATTGCTGGCGCAGCGGTACAATGGCTTCGTGACGGCCTTGGCCTTATTGAGAAAAGTGAAGATATTGAAGAGCTTGCACTTCAATCTACTCCTCAAGAAAACCTGTTTTTGGTCCCTGCCTTTGTAGGCCTTGGGGCTCCCTATTGGGATTCATATGCTCGTGGAATGATCCTGGGCCTCTCACGTGATACAAATGCATCTCATATTGCTTCGGCCACGTTGCAATCCATCGCCTTCCAGGTTCGTGATGTTCTTGATGCAATGTATGAAGATTCAGAGGTGGATATTACAGCTCTGCGTGTTGATGGAGGCGCATCAGCGAATAATTATCTTATGCAGTTCCAGGCAGACATCCTCGGTATCCCTGTTGAACGGCCTGTTATCCGGGAAACAACTGCGCTTGGGGCTGCTTGCCTCGCTGGGCTTACTATAGATGCACTTTCACTCTCTTCTATCTCGGAACATTGGAAGCTTGATACGCGTTTTACTCCACAAATGGATAGTTCAAAACGTGACTTTCTTTACAGCCGCTGGAAGGAAGCAGTTCAACGGTCACGCCACTGGGCAGAAAAAGAGATATAAACTGGTGTTAATTGATATGAAAGATTTTTTCTTAATTGATCCTGATGTAGTCTATTTAAATCATGGTTCGTTTGGTGCGGTGCCAAAAGAAGTTTTCACTACTTACCAAAAATTTCAACAAGAATTAGAAAAGAATCCAGTTCGATTTTTATACCGTGAACTTTCTGATGAAATAATGCATGTAAAAGAAGTTCTTGGACATACTTTGAATTCCCCGGCAGATAATCTGTTGATTATTCCGAATGCTACTTATGGAGTAAATCTTGTCTTGCGTTCGCTTGGAATTCAACCTGGTGAAGAAATCCTTACCTCAACTCATGAATACGGTGCATGTATCAACGCTCTACGATATTTCACTCAATCGTCTGGAATCCATCTGATCCAGCAGCATGTTCCTTTACCACTGGAATCTCCTGAAATAGTCATAGATCAAATCTGGACTGGTGTTACATCTCAAACAAAAGTCCTCTTTATAAGCCACATTACCTCACCCACCGCATTACGTTTTCCAGTTCTTCAATTATGTGAAAGAGCTCGTCATAAAGGGATTCTGACCATCGTCGATGGTGCTCATGCCCCAGGCCAGATACCTCTCGATCTAACAGATATCGGTGCCGATTTTTATATCGGGAATTGCCATAAATGGATGCTGAGTCCACGTGGTGCCGGCTTCCTTTATGCATCATCTGAAATGATCGAACTGCTTGAGCCATTGATAGTCAGTTGGGGTTGGAATAGCACTGGAATATCTCAGGAAAACCCCGCCTCACTGGAAAATCTGCAGTGGACAGGAACCTACGATCCTGCGGCTTTTCTCTCCATCCCTGCAGCTATAGAATTCCAGGCTTCGCAAAATTGGAATCAGTTCCGCCAAAATGCCCAAACAATTATCAAACGCTTCCTTATCGATTTCTCTTCTGAATTTAATACTCCCATGTCTTATTCCCCCAATGCAGAACCCTTTATACAAATGGCGTCAGCCCCGCTCCCCCCAATTAGAAGCTCCGCTGGATTTCAAGAGGAGCTATGGAAAAATCATTCTATCGAAATACCTTGTATTGAATGGCGTAATCAACAGTTCCTGAGAATCTCCTACCAGGCGTATAATTCAGAGATAGATCTTGAGAAGCTTTTCTATGCAGCAAAACACTTGTTAACTTCTTTCCAGGTTTAAAATACTTTTCACCTCACAGGACATATTATGAGTTCAAGAGTAATTCTCAAAGATGCAAATGTTTATCGTTCATCAATATCCATGGCAACGAAAGAATGTATTGTTGTAAATGATGGATATATCGAAGCGATAATTCCTGAGGGCGATTCTTCCCTTATTGAGTATAGCGGCAGTGAACTCTCCCTCGATGGTCTTACTATTCTTCCTGGTCTATATGATTCTCATATTCATATTCTTCAATATTCCCAATCAATTGATTATGTTGATTGTGATACACCCTCTTTGAACGAATGTTTAGGTCGAGTCAGAGATAAAACAAAAACAACTGAAACCGGCTCCTGGATCATAGGACACGGCTGGGACCAAAATCGATGGGCACGATTAGGAACACGAGATGATCTTGATAATGTATCAGAACATCATCCCATTTTTCTGACTTCCCGGTCATTGCATTCCGCATGGGTAAACAGTAAAGCCTTGAGTCTTGCACGTATCGATCAATCAACACCTGATCCTGAAGGGGGAATTATTTTACGGACCAATTCAAACCTTCCAACAGGTATTCTCCTTGAAAAAGCCGTGGATATCGTATCAAATATTATTCCTGCACCCAGCACCGAGGATGCAGCAGAATTAATAAAAATTGGACAGCAAAGGTTGTGGCAGTTTGGGCTTGTTGGAGTCCACAATTACGATCGGAAGCTCTCTTTCCAGGCTCTTCAACTCCTTCATCGACGTGGGGAACTTGGCCTTCGTATACTTCAAAGCTTGCCTCTTGATTCTCTCCCGTCAGCATTGTCAATTGGACTCCAACAAGGTATTGGTGATGAATGGCTAAAAATTGGATCGGTTAAATTATTTATGGATGGCGCTCTCGGCCCGCATACAGCTGCAATGCAGTCTCCTTATGAAAATGAACCTGAAAATTCCGGTGTACTTCTTATCAATAAAGATGAACTAATTAGTATTTTAAGAACTGCTGATGCTGCCAATCTGCCTCTATCCATCCATGCAATTGGCGACCTTGCCAATAGAGTAGTTCTGGATGCTATTGAACAATATTATGATACTTCTGACTCTCCACAGCCAAAGGGCTCCATGCATCGAATAGAGCACGCTCAACTGTTAAGACCAGAAGATATATCTCGATTCTCAACCTTGAATGTGGCTGCGTCCATGCAGCCTTTACATGCCACTTCTGATATGGCCATGGCAGAGGAAAATTGGGGAACTCGCTGCAAGTATGCATATGCCTGGAAGAGCCTGCTTCAAGCAGATGCTGTTCTACTTTTCGGGTCGGATGCTCCCGTTGAGAGCCCTAACCCATTTCTCGGCATCCATGCTGCCGTAACACGCCGAAGAATCGATGGCAGTCCTGATGAGAACGGCTGGATACCTGCACAAAAGCTAAGCCTTTCAGACGCACTCCATGCGTATACACAAGCCCCTTCAGAATTCTATGTATCTCGAAAATTGAAGGGAATACTGGAGCCCACTCTTCCCGCAGATCTTATTGTTCTAAAAGAGGATCCATTCAAAGTACAACCTCATGAACTGAAAGATATTTCACCTTCAGGCACAATGGTTGGTGGGAAATGGCGATACCGGACTTTTTAGAAACACTCATCACTTTAAGACGCGTTCGTCTCCTATACGCTTTGTTATTCCCAGGCTATCCATGTGCTCTAAAAATGCAAGTATATATTTCCTGGACGTTGGGAATATTTCCTTCACCTCTGTAACTTTCATAGAACCTTTTATTTTTAATGAAACTTTTAATTCTTCTTTCATTCGTTCTATATCTTTTTTTGTGAATACAACCTGGTCCGAGATTTGAAGAAGGATTTCCTGGTCTTTAAGATAATTAAATATTCTTTCCCCATAGTTTTCGATAATATCAGTCACTGAGGGCGTGTTCAGCGGTCTAGCTGAAAAGATTTCCATTAATTCTTCCGCTTTTCTTTGGTCCTTTTCTTCCAGAAACACTTCAAAATCAAAAACACATATCTTGCCGTGATCATCCCTCACTTTTTTATCCTGTATTGCCCGCTGCAACACATGCAAAAATGCCTGTTGATCCAGTTTCATTCTTGACCGAAGAACTTCAGCAGGCATTCCTCGAAGGTGTTTATTTTTAGAATGATAATCTTCTAGCGTTCTATACATTGTCCCTATTAACGATTCAATGGCATTTGAATGAATAATGATGCTTTCTACAAACTCGGCATGACCACCCGTATTTAACACTTCTACCATATTGTCATCGCTCATATGTTCTATCTGCTTCTGGAGAAACGAATTGGGCATCATGCAATTATTAATAAGCTCTTTTCCAGATATTATGCCGTGGTTGCGAACAATATGTTCAACAATTTGTGATGAAGAAGCATTATGGATTTGTTCTAGAATCTTCAGTCGATTTTTATCAAATCTACGATGGCGCCTTTCCGGGAAGGGATCCAGAATTTCCCCTCCACCAATTGTATCTGACGGCGATGGCCGTCTAAGTATGTAGTGGTCGCCATGACGTGCCACAATTTGATGATCCAGCTCAAGCTGTAATAATCCCTCTTCCCCCGGGAATAGTTCCGTCTTTCCAAGCAGACGAACCCTTGCTTTTGTTTGAGAAGAACCATGGAACAGTTTGACTTCTATATTATGGATCAATTGCATATTCAAATCAGGTAAAAGACTGAAAGCGACATCTATCCTTGATGTTGGTATATAGGTTCCAGGCAGAACTACACTCATGCCTCTCGAAATATCCTCCACCGAAATTCCGCTTAGATTTATCGCGAGTCTATTTCCCGGACCGGCCTTTTCCCTTTCCTGATTAAAACTCTGTAATCCCCTTATTCTTGCACTTTGTCTACCGGGTAAAATCTCAACTTTTTGGCCTTTATTAAAACTTCCATCTATGATTGTTCCCGTTACAATCGTTCCAAAACCGGGCAGTGTAAATACTCGATCAACAAAAAGTCTGGGGGTTTCGTAGTTCTTGCGATCGGGAGTATCCAGAAGCACATCGTGTATTGCAGCTTTCAGATACTCCAAACCTTCTTCGGTTGTTCCCGATACAGGAATTATCGAAACATTCTTTTCCCCTCGCCTAATAAAGAATTCATCCAATTCTTCTTTTACAAGTTCTAACCATTCATTCTCTACAAGATCCATTTTGGTTAGCGCAATAATTTTCCTCTCAATTTTTAATAACTTGAGTATATCCAGATGCTCTTTTGTTTGGGGCATAACACCTTCATCAGCTGCGACGACAAGAAGTGCAGCATCAATGCCTCCAACCCCCATAAGCATATTTTCAATAAAATCTATATGTCCAGGCACATCAATAAAACCTACCTCAAGGTCATCCTTAAGATTCATGGAGGCAAATCCCAGATCTATCGTCATCTGACGTTCTTGTTCCTCCTTCAAACGATCAGGGTTTGTTCCCGTTAGTGCTTTGACCAATGTCGATTTCCCATGATCGACATGGCCTGCGGTTCCAACGATCTTCATGAGGACGGTCCACTTTCTTCAATATCTGTAGCCCAGTCACGTATGATTGCCAGAAGGTCCAGTATTTGTTTTTTCGAGAATCTATTCATTTGATTTGTCGAGTGTTCAGCAGAATAAACCATCTTTTCCAACTCTTCGAGAAGTTCCCCCATTTTTTCATGGGTACGGTCATGTTCTCTCCATCGTTCCTCGTAGGTAAGCTTGAAAGTATTCCATCGCTTTTGATCATCAGCGAGAAATACATTTAGATCTTTCCTAAGTTTATCCTCAGATAAACGCTGCATCTCTGCAATTTCTGTAATCCTTCTTTCAAGTTTATCCATGAGATCAGTCATTTCCTGACCAACCTGCTTCATGGAAAGGTATGTTTCCTGGTATGACTTTATCTGTTCTTCTATTTGATCAGCCTTTTTATCAAAAGCTTCAAATTTTTTCATCCATTCTTTCCAGGACCTTTCGTAATCCAATAACCTGGACTGCTGCTGCTGCATCCACATATCCAGTTCTTCTCTTCGTTCACCTTCTAATGCAGTATATTTATTTAGCTGCTCCTCTAGTCTTCGTGCCCTGGTCTCAATCGTTTCTTGAGATACAAGATACTTATCTTGCTTTTCTCGCACTGAGTCCACATCTGCAGAAAGGTCCCCAATTCTGCGGAGGTCATGTTTCCGCCCTTCTTCCATTACAGCAGCGGCATGATTAGTTGCTTCAACAGTTTCTTTAACAGCCCCCATTTCGTTTTTCAGATCATCCAGGGCCGCTGAAATTCTTTTTCCTTCAAGCTCTTTTGCCTTTACAAAATCAAGCCCTTTCTTGATTTCTGCAAACTCCTCCTGAACTCTATTGAAATCTTTAACTAAATTGTCACGGTCTTTCTTTTCAAGATTTTGTTTCTGCTTCTCTCTTTTATCTCGCTTTTCATTAAACTCATTCAGTTGCCGTGATATGTCCTCACGCTGGCGTACCAGTGCATCGTCGAGTTGATTTATGCGTGAAATATTTTCAGAAAGCCTTGTAAGCTCAGTTGGAATTCCAGAGATCTTTTTCTCAATACTTTTTATCTGGCCTTCAAGAGCTCGTACATCACCATGTAATGTTTCAAGGTTTTTACTATCCTTTTTTCGTTTGTCTTCCAACCATTCAAGCTGTTGTTTGATCTGCTCTTCTTCCATTCAATTCCTCCAACCAGGAGCACTCATCCCTGTAATAAACTTAAACCTTCTATTGCATTGATAATCCAATTATTAATGATTTGCGGGAAAATGCCTATCAGTAAAGTAAACAGCAAAAGAAGAATATACGCCCAGTCTTTATTTATGTTTATCTTTATTGAAATCTCTCCAGACTTTTTTATAAATCTATACATCCATCTGAAAGAAGCCAGACTTAATACAGTGCAGCTGGCTATTACAGCTATCATTGCGTTGAAATCTCCACTGAGAGCACTGTTTAATATAGCCCATCTGGCCGGAAAACCCGCCATCATGGGAAAACCTGAAATTGATAACATTCCAACAATGAAAAGTAATAATGCCAAGTTTTTATTTTCATTGCTTATTTTATTTTTTTTCAGATTTTCCAGCCCTGCAGCAACCAGAGCCATGCCGCATATACGAACAGCAGAAGCCAACAATACAATCCCAAAAGCATTGCTCCCCATCCCTGATAATACAAGCAGCATAAATCCCAGATCGGCCGTAATTGCATATATTACAAATCGATCTATATCATTTTGGATTGCACCAAGTACAGTACCGATCCAGATAAAAACAATTCCTCCTGTTCTTAAAGCTGCTTGTGTAACTGGATCCTCTCTAAAAAAACCGTATTGACTGAGAAAGGTTATGAGGAAGTAGGTCCCAGCGAATTGAAGTAAGGATATTACATAAATCCATTCATATGCTTTTGAATCGCGTGCAGCTTTCAATACCCATACACTGAATGGAGGAATACAAAGCAGAACAGATACTCCAAATCCCAGTAATAATTTGGTTATAGTTGCCAGTTCAATTGAACCAGCAGTTACTCCGCCAACATCCAGCGTCCATCCTGATAGAAGGATCGCCATCATCGCCAGAATATTAATACTAGCCAGCAGCAATGGGCCTTCATTTTTACGATCATGATATTCAATCATCAGGACCCCTCCTAAAACAGCAAACTCTACAAAAATAGCTGCATACAGGAAAGGATCCACCATTATTGCCGCAGCAATACTTGCTGTCATCAGAAAACTAATTGTTAAATATCGTCTTCTAATTTCAGTTCCATGCACTCCTAAAAATTGAGGGACTGATATTGTATACAGAAGCCCAATCATTGACCTGTTGGTGTTGTCAAGCTTCAATACACGCCCGAATACTTCCAATTCACTTGAAATCTTCATGGAAACACCAAATAAATCAATAGCATCTTCTATTGGGAAAAGCATAACAAAAAGAGCAATCAGGATAGTTCCCAACGTCCCAACAGCAAGTTGTATCTTTTGGTTTTTCCACAGAAAAATAAGCGAAAATGCAAAAATCGCACTCATACCAAGCAATAAAAAAGGAGCATTCACAAGCGTTTACTCTCTCTTTTCAATATGGCAGAAGATCCCCCCAGGATGCTCATTACTACTGATAAAACGATTTTAACAAGAACAAGTAGAAACTGAACAGCCAGGGCCGGTTCAATCCAGATAAAGATGATTTCAAAACCGATTAACAAAATGATGATTCCTTGCCCAACTTTATGAGGGTTTGTGTTCATGCTCATTTGGAGAAGGCCAATTGCCCCGAGCAAAACTCCCGCAAATGCTACGTCTTGAGGGAGATTATATACATTTAAATATTTGGATTCTGCTATTGATACTGCTGTTAGAAGCACCATTGCTACAGCAATTATTTTAATCGGCAACCCCGATGGCAAGTCTCTACTTATATCTATCTTTTCAGGCTTTTTCTGATTTTCAGAAAGCACCAATACAGCGCCAGATACCCATCCTGCAACCAGTGCAATTAATCCGACCCTCCAATCGTGGTTTATTGCCTGCATCCATGAAGAGAATAGAATAAGCACAAAAAACAGTATGCTTCTGGTTGCTGACTTATCATAAAAAAATAAGAATGCTCCAGCTGCAACAGAGCCAATTAACGGCAGCCGAAATAAGAAGTGTGGTATTTCCAATTGTTTTTACCTCCTATTTATCAGAGCAATAACTATCAATACCAGCAATACCCATAGGAAACTGCTTTCCCCTTCAAGGAAATGTTCTGCTTCAGATAAGCTGTGTTGTACCATACTCTCGATCTTGATTGGAACCTCAATTACTTGTTCCGATCGCGTCTTCGGCAACATTCTTTTCAGGTTTTCAATTATTACGTCCACTTTATCTTTAATCCGTATCAAACCTAAAACAACTCCAGTGACCATTAGAATAAACAGCCATGACTGCCATCCCTTGTCAAAATCGCCACTCCATACTGATATGGCGGCTGTTGACAGCAAAGGAACAACAGGTCCAGCCTTGAACAAAGCCCGAGTAATAACTTCAGTACCAGACCACGATTCTGTCTCAATCTCTAGGAAATTTATTATTTTAAATACAGGCAATGCATTTATTAACGGTAAAAGAATTATGAGGAATAATGATCCCGTTTCTTTAATCAAACCGCCCCAAATTCCAGACCATAATGCCGATGGAGTGAAAGGTATTCCTACAAGCAGGGATGCGAATATAATAACAGGAATCCTGTGTCGATCCTCAAAAAATGGCTGAAGGAATATTGCACCTGCCCCACAAAGAATCACCACAATACTATATAGGATAATTTTTTCAGTATATGAAGGAGTCAAATGAATAAGTATTAGATTTGCTCCAACAATGTATATACTGAATGATTGGTAGAATTCGAACTTTTTTACCCTCGAGAGTATGCCTGGTAGTTGACTCATCAAAACTACTAATCCAATAACCAGTAATACCCCATTATCCAGAATTCCGCTTGTTGTAAAGATATCCAACTGCAGGATGGATAAGCTTGTTCCCACATTGATCAAGTAATTATAAGTATTATGTTTCCTTTTCGGTTTGTCTTTGAAATTTGATGATATATGAAACATAATTCTGATAATCACTGCTGATAGCAAGAGCAAAGCACCAGTGTTTTTGTATATAAGGTAATGTTCGGAAACGATGATTGAATTTCTGTGGAAAATGTAGGAAGCAAGTATCATCAGGATGCTCAAGCTTCTAGGAAAAATCTCCTGCCTTGGTAAAACAAAATGCGGTTTTCCATTTTCCCACTGAAAATTGGAAAGTAATTCTATAGTGTCAAAAAATACAAGCCCGGTTATTACAGTATATAAATTGTCTGACAAAATGACTGCCATTGATGCAGCAGCTGTTACTGCATAAAGTCCGGGTTTAAATACCTTTTCGGTGTGCCTTTCTCCCGGATGGTATACAATAGCACTGAAATACAGCGCCAACACCATTAATATACTTATCCACTGGTATTTCAGCATCTCGTACCGTAATGAGGTATTGAAATATTCAAAAGGCTTCCAGGTTTCAATGGTTGATTGCAGCGGCAAAAAAGGGATTAGAAAAATAATTCCAATAATCGTTAGGAAGGCAAGTAGAACCGCTAGGCTCCACGTAAGCCTGGCAAATTTTATGCCTACGACCCTGATTACAATAACCTGAATAAGGAGGATTATTATTGGTGCAAATATCAAAGGGATTCATCTCCAGTGCAATAAGCCAGAAGTATTTAAGGCGCCTCAAGGATACCACGGTCATGGTGAGATGTTACAGCATATTCTATTATGATTTACTGTTGAGGATATAACAATGCCCCTTTATCCCTTGGATAGTCTCTTTTTTCCAGGCTCTGATGATTCCAGATCAGTTGTTATTGATGGTGAATGTCTGGACCTTGGCAAGCTAAAAGCTGCGGCCAGATATTTCCATCCTGTTCTCCTGGACAGCAAATCAAGAGATGTTGTTGCTTCCAGTGCCGCTGCCCTTGAAAGTTTAGCAGGCCGTAATTCGCCGATTTATGGTGTCAATACAGGGTTTGGAATTCTTGCTTCAAAAAAAATTAGTCACGAACAACGATATGAACTCTCCCGAAATCTTGTTTTAAGCCACTCTGTTGGTGTTGGAGATCCTCTTCCCGATGATGTGGTTCGCGCCGGTCTTTTGGTACGCGCAAATACGCTCGCAAAAGGCTTCTCAGGTGTTCGTCCCATTATTATCGATACCTTGCTTTCCATATTAAACAAAAAAGTCACTCCCGTCCTTCCCTCACAGGGATCCCTGGGGAGCTCAGGAGACCTTGCTCCTCTTGCACATCTTGCACTTATAATATCCTCACCTCCGGATTCCAGCGGCAGTGAGTTTTCAGGAGAAGCCTGGTATGATGGCGAGCGCATGGCTGGTGCTGATGCATTGCAATCTGCTGGTATTCCCCCAATTGTTTTAGGTCCAAAAGAGGGTATAGCCCTCATCAATGGTGCAACCTTTTCAGCGTCAATTCTTGCCCTTTGTATTGCTGATGGATACAACTTACTCGACGCAGCCGAAAAAGCTTCGATCTTGAGTTTTGAAGCACTTCAGGGCATTTCTTCAGCTCTTGACGATCGAATACACCAGGCTCGGCAGCATCCAGGCCAGATTCTTACTGCAAAATCCATGAGAGAACGATTAGCTGGCAGCTCGTTAATCGATAGCTCAAATCGAGTACAGGATGCATATAGCTTGCGTTGTATCCCTCAAGTCATCGGGCCCGTGCATGAAATTCTTTCGTTCACCCATACCATGATTCTTCATGAGATTAATGCAGCTACAGATAACCCATTAATTTTTGGCATGGAAGCTCTTTCGGGGGGTAATTTCCACGGACAGCCGTTAAGTTTGGGCGCAGACTATCTAAAAACTGCATTCTGTGAGGTTGGTGCAATAGCTGAGCGTCGTATATACCGTCTTCTTTCATTTGAAGAACAGACTGGCTTGCCAACAATGCTCGTTCCTGATCCATCGAAATCTGGCCTCGAATCAGGGCTTATGCTTCTCCAATACACTGCGGCCTCTCTTGTCCTCGAAAACCAAACTCTCGCCACACCAGACAGCATTCGTTCTCTTCCAACCTCCGGAGGACAGGAAGATCACAACGCCAATGCAATGAATGCCGCAAAGCACCTTATGATTATTCTCAACAACCTCACTAACATCATTGCTATCGAAATGATTACTGCATGTGCCGCTCTGGATATTCGTAATGAACAATATCCTTCCCTTAAACCGGCAAAGTTTACTCAGCTTCTCTACGAAATAATTCGCTCAAAAGTCCCAGTTTATAAGAAAGATACCCCATGGTCTGAATATATACTGGATGTCGCTGAGTTGATACGGTCTGGCAAATTTTATGATTTCAACTAGATGCTGATTTCAAGACTCGTTTTCAGTATCTTTATGCATAGCAAAACTGTTGATATGCTATAATCCCCACGAAATGTTGGACGCTCTGTGGCCTCCAGGTCTGCCAACCTAAATACATTGATACGCCAAGCATAATTAAGTGAGAAAATACATGACAATACAATCCGTTAAAGGCACCCGCGATTTTTTTCCAGATGATATGGCAATACAATCCTGGCTGAAGACATTAATACGCGACTCATCTGAAAGTTTTGGATACCAGGAATATGATGGCCCCTTTCTTGAGACTGTTGAATTATATGCAGCCAAATCTGGAGAGGAGCTTGTCAAGGAACAGTCTTTTGTATTTCCAGATCGCGGCGGTGATCTTCTTACCCTTCGCCCTGAACTCACTCCTTCACTCGCCAGGATGGTAGCAGCACTTGGGCGATCCATCGTTCGGCCTGTTAGATGGTGGTCCTACGGGCCATTCTGGCGTTATGAAAAACCGCAGAAAGGCCGCACCAGGGAATTCTTTCAATGGAACCTTGACATGCTGGGAATCGACACACCTCAGGCCGATGCAGAAGTTGCTGCCGTAGCTGTTACTTTTCTTAAGAAAGCCGGGCTCTCTTCTGATCAGGTTAAGCTGTATATAAACAACCGGCGTTTAGCCGACAAAAAACTTCAGGAGCTTGGTATTGAATCAGAGGATCGTGCCGCAGTATTCCGCCTTATAGACCGGCGGGATAAACTCTCCTTCCCCTCCTGGAAAGAGTCCGCCCTCTCAGAGGGACTGAGTGAGAGCCAATTGAACGGCCTCCTTGAAACCCTGAGTGACCACACATCCTGGGAGCATTTCGAAGAGCTTGTCCTATTCTTTGATGCCTGCCGTGATCTTGGTGTATCAGATTATATCGAGTATGAACCCACGATTATTCGCGGCCTTGATTATTACACCGGTACAGTATTTGAAGCTCGTGATGAATCCAGCGAATATCGCGCGATACTTGGCGGGGGCCGCTACGATAACCTTGTTGCAGATGTTGGAGGAGAGCCCATCTCAGGAGTCGGCTTTGCTATGGGCGATGTCGTTATTGGTATCCTTCTGAAAGAACTCGGGCTCGTTCCAGAACTTTCACCGAATCCATCTCAAATATTGGTCACCACATTTGATGATAATCTTATGAGTAAATCTCTTGATATCTGTCAGAAATTGCGTGCTTCAGGCCTCAGCGTTGAATGGTATCCAGTTTCCAGCCGTCTGTCGAAGCAATTCAAATATGCAAATCGACAAGGGATTCCAATGGTTGTGATTATGGGCCCTGATGAAGCAGAAGCCGGTAATGTAACAATAAAAAATATGAGAACTGGCGATCAATCAACCGTTGCTTTGGAAGATCTGGCGTCTGTTGCTTCTAAATTTTTTGATTGAGTTACTTAACAGGCTACAACATATACCTTAACCAGGTTTTTGATGGTAAAATGCTGAGGAAGATTTCTAAAAGCATGGTGGATGTAGCTCAATGGTGGAGCACCTGACTGTGGATCAGGAGGCTGCGGGTTCGACCCCCGTCATCCACCCCTGAGCCTCAGGCTTGCTATTTGCCTGAGGCTTTTTCTTTTCTTGGGAACCCGCCAATCCTACATTCCAAGCAATGTCATCAAGCCTGCACCAATTGCAATAATTCCCAGCACCATGTATGAAAGCGGAATGGATATATCAAGGATAGCAAGTATCCCCCAAATCAAAAACCATAATCCAACAAGTATTTTTCCTATTGCTTGCGCTGATTTCATCTTTTCACCTCTCCCGATTTTATTCCTTACCGGCTTGATGGTTTTTATCATATATCATTGTATTCAAATTCTGATAAATTATACAGATATTCTTCTATTCTGACCTGTAGATATCAGGGCAATAAACCCAATGATAATAGAAATGACCATCTATTTTAAGACGGTCATTGTATTTAATTCCCTATATGTATTGGCGCAATATTGGGTTTTATGTGATTCGTACCCTTCGTATTTCAGCGGTATATTGCAAGAGCACCTTCGTTTCCTTCCATAAAACGGTCCAGCTGGAAAGGATAGACTGAAAGAGGTGTCTGCCTTGCAGGATCGTTAATTATTAATTTTCCACTTCTTTCATCATACCCACTTACCAGAATAAAGTGTTCAGTTGCCCCACCAGGCGATCGATTGTAATCTCTTTCAGTATCCCCAGTCCATGGAAGCGGATTTTTTCCTCTGAAAGTACCGCTTACAACTACTTTTGCTCCACTTTGAATCGCTCGAATGATTGAGGTACTTGATGGTGATAACCGGTTTGTTGACAGACCGGCTTTTACTGCTCCTTTCGCAATTTCTGAAAGGCTTGTATACGCGTTATGCTCCCACTCTACTCGTGATCCGTTTGAATCTACTCCATCACGAGAAGACTCATCAATCATCAACGTCCTGGCATAATCAACAAGACTTCCATTCATGGATGCATAGTATGGTGCTGAACCTAAAGCCCGCATCGCCATAGCCAGAGAAGCCGGTCCACAATTTGCATTTATTCCATCTCCACCTACCTGTAACTCAGCTTCAAACTGGTTGATCTGGATAAGAGCAGCCGCTTCCATCGGAGTCTCTTCACCAAGCCCGTCACGTAACTGCATTCCCATGAGCTGTTCCATTAAATTCATCACAAGCGGCATCATAAACATGTCAGATCCAAAAATTGATCCGACACCTTCAGATGAACTTGAACTGCTCTCATTCATATGGGAGCTCAACATCATTACCTGCAGCAGCTCCTGGAATTTTTGAGCGGATTCATCCGAAGCGCTTACCTGTGTATCGACCTGGAACTCGTGCGAGCCGGTCCCGACCATACTTATCAAACTATCTATACTATCCATAGTGTTTTGATTATAGGAAATACCGGCATTTGTTTCCGTAAATCTAAGATATATTCTGCGTATATTTTGCATGTTTATTGTATTTCGTTCTACAATTTGTTTCTGGTTGGAACATAATACAAATGTACAATCCATAAATAGTGTTATGGTTACAGATAATTCGACACCCAACTGGTGGCATTTAGAACCCGAAGTTTGTTAGAATCGAATCCATTCAATTTAGTCAGGTGGCAGCAATGTCTTTAAAATCAGGTTGTGCTTCAGCCTCTCCAAATATTGCCTTTATCAAGTACTGGGGAAACAGAGACCCGGTTCTTCGCCTCCCTTCCAACGGATCCATATCCATGACACTTGATAACCTTGAAACAACTACAACTGTCCAGATTGATCCCAATAGCACTTCAGATTCCTTATTCATAAATGGAAAAAGGGCTGAAGCTTCATCTCTTAAACGGGTTTCTACATTTCTCGATCAATTACGACATAAATTTGGAAGAGATGAATTCATTCACATACAAAGCACAAACAATTTCCCCGCCGGAACCGGTATTGCATCATCCGCATCTGCCTTTGCAGCACTTACAGCTGCGTATATCCGCGCCATTGAGAAGACACCGTCCAATCGAGAGCTTTCAATGCTTGCACGACTTGGTTCCGGATCTGCCTGTAGATCCATCTATGGGGGATTTGTAGAATGGTACGCATCTGATATTAATAATCAATCCTATGCAGAGCAGATAGCCCCACCCACTTACTGGGATTTGGTAGATATTATTGCGGTTATTGGCTATGCGCATAAAAGTGTCGGATCCTTTGCCGGTCATTCACTTGCAAATACCAGCTCACTCCAGCAAGCACGCATCCTTTCATGTAAAAATCGTCTCGATGCCTGCAGGAAAGCTATCTTATCCAGAGACTTTGAACTACTCGCTGATACAGCCGAATTAGACAGCAATATGATGCATGCTGTTATGCTGACTTCCTCTCCTTCCTTGATTTATTGGGAACCTGCCACTATTGAAATTATGAAATCTGTTCAAGCCCTTCGCAAGAAAGGTATTCCTGTTTTTTACACAATTGACGCCGGCCCAAATGTCCATTGTGTTACCACCTCTTCACATAAAGACCGCATTATTGACTGCCTTGATTCTCTACCCTCAGTACATGAAATCTTTGTGTCCTCACCCGGGCATGGTATACGTTTCCCGGAGAGTTGATTTTTATCTTGCCAATTCTTACACCAAATTTCGTGTCTTCGAATTTTTTTCAAGCAAAAGGTTGTGGCTGTTTTGTTGAAACCTGAAATATTTTCGCCTAATAAATAATATTTGTCAGAGACTTTCCCCGCCATATCCATTTGGTTTCCTGGAGATTACAATCGTTCGCCCTTCAAGTTGGATGTTATAATTTGCAGAATAGAATCATATAACATACAAAGAGGGAACAGGTGCCTGATCTTCTGGTTTTTGCGGTCATTCTATCAGTACTAATAATCGGCCATGAAGCCGGCCATTTCCTTGCTGCAAAGTTCTTCAAGATAAAGGTTATGGAATTCGGTCTTGGTTATCCGCCAAGGCTTCTCACCCTATTCAATTTTCGAGAGACTGCTTTTACATTGAACTGGATTCCTTTTGGCGGCTTTGTTCGTATTTCTGGCGAAGACGATCCAACTGTGGAAGGCGGCCTTTCCAATGCAAGTAAACTAGTTCGTTCAGTAATTCTCGTCGCTGGCCCGGCTGCAAACATACTCCTAGCAATCCTTGCATTTACATTGGCCTTTCGTTTCGCTGCTCCGGATATTGAAAAAGTGCTTATCACAGAGGTCGCACCTGGTTCTCCTGCTGAAGCTGCCGGCATCATGGAAAATGATCTTATTACGTATGTAAATGATACCGAAATCACAGGAATCCTTACTATGCAGCAGAGTATCAGCAGTACTCTGGATGAGAACACAACAATAGAGGTGGTTCGAAACGGAGAAACTATTGAATTCACTCTTGTTCCACGTTCAAATCCACCAGAAGGCGAAGGCGCAATTGGTGTTGTACTGGGCAATCCCCTCAGCGAATCTACTTGGCCTGATGCCTTTGTTTCCGGCCTCGATGCAACCTGGTTCCAGGTAGACCAGCTCATTCACCTTCCAGGAATGCTTTTAAGAGGAGAGGTATCTTCTGAAGAGGCCCGTATTACTGGCCTTAAAGGTATGTATGATATGGTTGTCTGGGCAGGCGAGATTGATCAAGAGAACCAGCGCCCTTTCCTTACACTGACGCTTATTGGTGTGATCAGCATCGGTTTTGCAATAGCAAACTTACTGCCTTTCCCGGCCCTCGACGGGGGAAGATTGTTTTTTATCGTTATCGAACTCTTCATCGGGAAACGTATTCCTGCAGAATTTGAGGGAATGGCACATGCAGTTGGTTTTATTATTCTAATGGGCCTTCTTGTGTACGTTAATCTTCAGGATATCATTAATCCCATTGCATTACCCTGAGGTCCACAGGAGTTATATGCTGCGCTATGAATAAAGTATTATCAGATCTACTACATTCTCTATCCAGTAAGAGTGATCCGATTGGCACACTCCCTCTGGATCACCTTTCAGACCTTGATACTGATACGGCAAACTCTCTTGGAATTCTTTGGGGTACTATCCCTGCACCCCGACGGATTGATCTTCTCAAGGAATTGGGAGATCGTGAGGCAATACAATTTGATCTTGATTTTTCTGAAGTATATTATCTTGGTTTAAAAGATTCCGAACCCGAAGCTGTAGCAAATTCCATAAATAACCTGTCCCAAATTGAAAATACTAACTTTTTTCCATCACTCATTGAATTACTCATCCATACTGATACCCTTATCCGAGAAGCTGCAGCCGATGCTCTTGGTCGTTTCGTTTATCTCGGTGAGTTGGAAGAAATATCATCTGAGGATTCTGATCGGATTGTAAATCTGCTTCTCAATACATTCAGAACCGACTCCAGCATTGAAGTGCGCTGTCGGTCACTTGAATCACTTGGTTATTCTTCCCACAAAGACGTCCCGGGGATTCTTCTGAGCTCTTTCAATTCTGGAGACCTTGTTCTTGCTGTTTCGGCCATGAAAGCTATCAGTCGTTCTGCGGATTCCTCATGGAAATCCCTGATTCTTGACCATCTACACAACACGCACCCGGAAATACGCCTAGAGGCAGTTCGTGCCGCAGGGGAACTTGAGATTAGAGAAGCCAGGTCCGACCTGATCGAGCTCCTCGAGGATGTTGATCGTCAGGTTCACCTTGCTGCAATCTGGTCCCTGGCGCAGATCGGTGGTGATAATATCCAGGAACTACTCACACAAATTCAGTCTGAGACCGGCGACATTGAGGAAACCGATCTTATTGAAGACGCGCTCGATCTCCTCGAATTCAATGCTGGTACTGGAGATTTCCTTCTCCTCGATCTTGAAGAGGGCCAATCTGATTGATTATGGGGACAGTTATTCCATTCCCATCCCTTTTACACTTTTCTTTAACTCAGGTTATTAGTCCGATCACAAGTGTACCCATTTTTCAGGATAATGATTACGTTATTTATTTCAAATTTCCATAGTTGCAGAATTTGTCTTTACGATGATACAGTTAATCAATCCTGCTGAATGGTATCGGATTATTTTGAATAATTCATCTTATTTTGGCTGTCCTCATCCGGGATGTTATTAATGAAAATCAAGAAATTATTTCTAATTACTTCTTTACTTCTACTGTTACAAACCTTCCTCCCTTTTCCTGTTTTCGCACAGGATGATTCAATATCTATCACTTCTGATGTCAGCTATTCCTATGGGGATAGTATGGTCTTCAACGCCAGAGTATCCACAGATAAAGAGCTCGTTCGAGCGGTCGTATATCTTCGTTCAGGGGCGGATGGCCTAACAGATGTGATTCACGCGAGTATCTCCAGTACAGGAAACCTTACCCTTACTGCCACACAGGATCTTTCCGTTTCTTCCCCTTCACCATTTTCACGTTTAACATACTGGTGGCACCTGGATTTTATCGACGGCAGCACTTATGACTCCCCTGTTGAACCCTTTCAGTATTTTGATAATCGATATGTATGGAATTTTTCTTCCGGGAAGATTGAAAATTCAAATATCCAGGTTTTCTGGAAATCTGCCTCTATTGAATTCGGACAAATGGTTATCGATCTAACAACAAAACAATTACCTGATCTGACAAACCTTCTTGGCGTTCAACCCCCGTCTGAAATTTCTTTTTTTATATATCAAAGCCCTGAAGAAATGCTTCCGGATCAGTTACATTCTGGTGATACCTTTATAGGTGGGAAAACCCTTCCACTACAAAATACCATTCTCCTGGTTGTCACCGATGATGATCAAGCTTCCATTACTCTTGAGCGGCTGCTTCCCCATGAACTCTCTCATCTGATGCTGTACCAGCGAATGGGTGATTCTTACGACAATCTCCCTGATTGGCTCGCTGAGGGTTTTTCAGTTCTGCAGGAAGAAACCCCAGATCCTTTATTACGCATTTCCTTGGAGGAAGCTGCTGAAAATAACGAGCTTCTTTCTATTCAATCTCTTTGTGGCACATTTCCCGTAGACGGAAATGAATCGGTATTATCTTATGCACAGAGTGCTTCTTTCCTCCAATACATATTGGATATCTATGGTGTTGGAGGGCTATCTGCATTACTAGATGCCTATAAAGAGGGCACTACTTGCGAAGGTGGAATTTCTCGTGTTTTTCAGCGGGACCTCTCCGATCTCGATCAAGAATGGAGAGCATCAATAGGGGTATCGAAGCCCTCTAGTTTTTCTTCATTTATGCCATGGCTGCTGCTCTCGATTCCCCTTTTTCTGCTTCTTGTTTATACGCTGTTCCTTCGCCGCAGGCCATCCTGAACAAAGTGAAAATGCTAATGAAAATAATCCACTTGTTTTCTCTATGCACGAAATCCTAACCCCCTCCTTTTCATAGATACAAATCGATTTGCCCCAATCACAATATGATCAATGACTTCTATATCAAGCAATTTTCCTGCTTCGATAAGCGCCTTTGTAACTGCGATATCTTCGGGGCTTGGAGAGGGATCACCGCTTGGATGATTATGGACAAGAATTATGCTTGCTGCATTTATCTGAATTGCATCACGAAATATTTCACCTACACGAATTACTGATGTATTGAGAGATCCTGTATATACGTCGGTTATCTTCAGCACATCGTTTCTTGTATTGAGCAGGATAACTCTCATATGCTCTTGTAGTAGGGCTGACATTTCAAACATAACCAACGCTGCCGCATCATCTGGAGATTTTATTCGATGCCGTTCTTCAGGTGACGCAACAGCAATTCTTCTTCCAAGTTCGATGGCTGCTTTCAACTGCGCCGCTTTCGCTTCGCCGATTCCAGGTACCGATTGTATAGTTTCAAAGGATGCCTGGTGCAGGCCGGATAATCCATCAGATTCGCTCAGCAACTCCCTCGCCAGCTGTAAAGCGTTGCTTCCTTGCTTTCCTGTTCGAATAAGAATCGCAATTAGCTCAGTCGTACTGAGCGCCTCAGCTCCCAACTGCTTCAACCTCTCTCTGGGCCTTTCTTCTGATTCGAGATCTGTTATACGGTACATTGCCCCCTCCATTATTTAATTATGAATTTTATCCTACTATCAAATGTACAACATAAATGATTTCCCTGTGATACAGCATCACCTTCTGAAGCAGTGTATAATTCATTCATCCCGACAGGAGTATCGCTGTATGGACTACCTTTATGCTGCCAACCTTCTATATAATGTTTTTTTATACCTGGCTGCGTTTACAGGCGCATTCCTGGTTGCTCTTTGGATAAGTCTTATATTCTGGACTTACCGCGATATACGCACGCGAACCAGAGATCGAGTAATTCAGATTATGTCCACGGTTATGGTTGGTTTGTTATTTATTCCCGGTCTATTTGTTTATTTTATCCTGCGCCCAAAAGAAACTCTTGATCAAATTTATTACAAAACCCTTGAAGAAGAAGCCCTTCTAATATCCATTGAGCAGCGAACTAAATGTCCCGGGTGTGGGGCACAGGCTGATCCTGCCTGGTATTACTGCCCTCTATGCTATACAAGACTTGGCAAACAATGCGCCAGTTGCGAAAAAAAACTGGAACTATCCTGGCAGCTCTGCCCTTATTGTGGAACCGCTGTTCCCGGCTCCCGGGCAAAGATAAAAAACGAAAACGAAATTCCCCTACATTCACAATCTGACGATACGGACGATGCTGCTTTTACTGAGGATGTTATGGGTTCGAACTCTTCTGCTGACGTTATTTGATACATTTCACAGCAAAAAAAAGGCTCCCTCATATGGGAGCCTTCCTGATCCAAATCCCTTTTTTTTTACCCCTTCTGATTGAATGCATTCATCCCAGCAAAGACACCGTTATGGCCAAGCTCTTCTTCTATCCTGAGAAGCTGGTTATACTTCGCGACCCTGTCTGAACGCGCCGGCGCACCCGTTTTGATCTGGCCCATATTAAGAGCAACCGAAAGGTCGGCAATTGTCGTATCTTCGGTTTCGCCAGATCTATGCGAGGTTACAGCACGCCAGCCCGCTCTATGGCACAACTCCACTGCTTCAATAGTCTCTGTCAGAGAACCTATCTGATTTAATTTTACAAGCAGAGCATTGCTGGCCTTGGTTTCTATAGCCTTGCGCACTCTGTCAGGATTGGTAACCAGCAGGTCATCGCCGACTATCTGAATCTTGTCTCCCAACTCCGCTGTCATCACCTGCCATGTTTCCCAATCGTCCTCATCCAGGCCATCTTCGATCGATATAATCGGGTACTGTTCAACCCAGGATTTCCACATATCGACCATCTCTTCACCCGTCAGCTCACGATTTTCCGTACGCAGCAGATAGCGCTTCTTATCGGCATCATAGAACTCGGACGCTGCCGGATCCAGTGCAATCATAATTTCATCACCAGGTTTGTAACCAGCCTTTTCAATCGCCTCAAGAATAACTTCCACAGCTTCTGTATTAGCTTTTAGAGCAGGAGCGAAACCTCCCTCATCTCCAACAAGTGCTGTGTATCCTTTTGCCTTGATAACCTCTCTCAGTGTGTGGTATATCTCAGCACCCCAGCGAAGGCATTCTGTGAATGACGCTGCGCCAACCGGCATAATCATGAATTCCTGAGCATCCGTTGACTGCCATCCAGTGTGTGCCCCGCCGTTCAAAATATTCATCATGGGAACAGGCAGAACATGTGCGTGCACACCACCAATATAACGATATAAAGGCAAGCCCACTGACGCTGCAGCAGCTTTTGCAACTGCCAGACTTACACCCAGTATCGCGTTTGCACCAAGACGTGATTTATTCTCTGTGCCGTCCAGGTTCAACATTGCGAGGTCAATTTCCCGTTGTTCAGTCGCATCCATACCAAGCAGTATCTCGGAAATTTCCGTGTTTACATTCGCTACAGCTTTCGTAACGCTTTTTCCCTTATAACGATCCTTATCGCCATCACGCAATTCAAGGGCTTCATGCACTCCCGTTGACGCTCCTGATGGAACAATCGCTCTGCCCCAACTGCCGTCTCCCAGCACTACCTCAACCTCTACGGTTGGATTACCGCGCGAGTCCAAGACCTGCCGTGCGTATACAACCTCTATTATGGTGTCCATCATAATGTTCCTCCTGATTTATCTTTCCAGCCTTTGATTATACTCTTTATTCTAACTCGAACACACCCATATTTTATAAAATACTGGTCTGCTTTCCTCCAAAACCTAACACTTCATTTTTCGAGCCCACATTATTTTTTTATTTTCCGGATATTGCAGCAATATCCCTTTCCTTATATTTCTTCCCCCATGTTACAATCTTTTGACGGGTGCTTATTCCTGATATTTTCTACAAGGGGTGGCTTTGTTGACTAATAAAGCAGGCATTGCGTTAAGCGGCGGCGTGGATAGTGCAGTAGCAGCAGCGCTGCTGCTTGAAAACGGATATGACGTGAAGGGTTTTTATGCACTGCAAACTCCTTCCCCGGATATCCCGTTTGATAGCCCAGCAATTCAGGACTTGATCTCACCTGCATCCAATATTGCTGACACACTTCAAATCCCGCTTGATATCATTGACCTGCGAGATGAATTCCATACCCATGTTCTTAACTATTTTATTGATTCTTATAAGAATGGACAGACACCAAACCCATGCATTATCTGTAATCGCACTCTTAGATGGGAACTCTTTTACAACCGGGTTCTTCAATCCGGCGCTGATTTTTTTGCCACCGGCCATTATGCACGAATATCTTCTCAACCAGATATCGGTTTCTTATTACGTGGAGTAGACCGCACAAAAGACCAATCCTATTTTCTCAGTATGGTGCCTAAAAAACATCTTCAGCACACTCTTTTTCCTGTTGGTGAATTTACAAAAGAACATGTACGGAAAAAAGCAGCTGAAATGAATTTGCCTGCTGCTGACCGATCAGACAGTCAGGATCTGTGCTTCATCGCTCATGGGGATTACCGAGAATTTATTGCTGAACATATCCTCGATTCCAATATCCCTGGGCCAATTGTCAACACCAAGGGTGAACTTATCGGTGAACATCGCGGCTTGGCGATGTTCACCGTTGGACAAAGAAAAGGTATCGGTATCAGCGATCCAGAGCCATATTATGTAACCGGGAAGGACCCATCTCAGAATATCCTTTTTGTAGGCAAGGATAAAGATCGATATCGAAAAACTTTCAAAGCGAGAGATCTTGCATTGAATATTCCACCGGGTATGGAAACTGAGAATTTTAACGTTCGAGTACGATATCGAGGCCCGGAAATCCAGGCTAAAATAATACGTGAAAACAACATTTCATGGTCTGTTATACTGGATAAGCCCATGCCTGATATCACGCCAGGTCAGGCCTGCGTTTTTTACTCTGAAGAATATTGTCTTGGTGGAGGTTTTATTCGTTTATGAACGCAGTATTAATAATTCCTGGAATTATTATCGCCACCCTTGTTGGATTGGGATTTTACTTCGTTGTCAGTGATCGATTCTACCGACTTTTTATCTATGTCGTTTCAGCTAATTTCTTTTTCTTTCTTGGCCAGTTTATCAGTCAGCAAATTGGATGGACATTTCTGCGTGTAGGGTCATATAATCTTTTTCCAGCACTTCTATCAACATTTCTTGGCCTTATACTCATTCGCTTCTTTTCCGTTCCTGTTCACAGGCAGTCGAATGAGAAACGATGAATATACCCGTTCTCATTCATTCGAGATTAACAGACTCACTATACAACCATTTCCGGTGACTCATATGCGCAGAAAAATATTCCACACAATTCTTTTAGCCCTAATAATACTTCTCACTGCATGCAGCAGCCTCGATGGTGTCCTACCAAGCCCTTCTTCCGATCCAACGATCACTATGGAGCCATCTCAATCATCCGCAATTGAACTACCAACTGCAACACAAGAACAATCATTGCCTGTAATTATGATTACCGCAGAAGAAGGTCAGATCAACGCCGATTTTCTGGACCGGCTTTCACTCCTCCTTGCAGATCAGGGGTTTAATATAGCTTTCAAGTCGTCTTTAAACATTGATGGGCTTCCAAATGACCTTCACTATTTACTCGCTGCTGAATCAAATGTTTCTGTTGACGATCAGATCTCCAGTCCCATGTTATCCTTCTCTTTTTCATTGGATCAAGATCAGAATATCCCGGTTCTCCGGTATTCAGAAATGTATTACCAGAGAGCTGCATTTCTTGCCGGCTATTCAGCAGCTATAGCAACTCCTAATTTTCGTATAGGGTATATAGACCTTCTTGATTTCGAATTATCTGGCAGCTTTGATTCTTTCGAAAATGGAGTTACCTACTACTGCGGGCACTGTTCACCACAATATCCGCCTTTCCTGGATTACCCCGTTTACTTTCAACTTTCCACTCCATTTACTTCGGAAAAGATCAACTCCATCATTACGGCTCTTGAACAAAACTATGTCACAACAGTCTATGTTCATCCTTATATCTATAATAATGAGCTGCTCCAGTCTCTTGAAGACTCCGGTATCGATGTCATAGGCAATCGGCTGCTTGGACGGATTAACAGCCCTGTGGTTGATTTTGAAGTTGGGCCTGATCCATCTGCGACAGCCGATGAACTTGTACCCTATATTATTGCTGGTACTGAACCAGACCCCGTATCTCCTCCCTTAGCAGTTCATAATAACTCGGGCTGGTTCAGCGAGGGTCGTATGCAGCATCTCGAACAGATCATAACCATGTTGAATGAAGGGACTATTCTTCCAATTGAATAGATTGCTGCAAATTAGCAGGCCCTTCTTGTTTTCTAAGATGATTTGTACTTGAATATAGCTATCCTCCACTCTCATTTCCCAATACAACCCTCTTTGGATTGGAGGATCGATAAAGCGCCACTTCTAAATTACCTGGAGGGACCTATGGGAACACCAGAAAATCCTGAGCCATCCAAAGATTTGCATAGTATTCTTGAATCAGCTGCCAGGCTGGGCGTAGAGCTTGATGAAGCAGAGGCTCTTCAATGGCTTGCGTCGATTAGCGCTTCATCATCAGATGACCAAATTGTCTATGACGTAAATTCCGGTGTCTTTGGTCATCGTGTAACCATGCTGGATTTTAGTGAGGAACGCCTCTCCTATTTCCGTAAACTGGGAAATCTTGTTGAGTTTGGCGATACACCTGGCAAAGTTGAAACAGCTCTAGCGCTCTCAGGTTCTGCAGCGCAGTCGAAAATTCAATCCTATCCTGGAGATGCAGACTTTTTCGAGAGAGTAAATATTATTGCCTCAACCCGCGAGGAGGCCTGTTCGATTCTTGCAGATATCATACGCCAGAAGGCGCTGAATACTTCAAAAGGCGAAAACTATCAACTCGTTGAAGTAAAATTCGGCTCTTACTCATTTGATATCGTTATCGGAGACGACACATATTCTACAGGCGCACCAATATCCTGGAATATTGCCGAAATATCAGCTGGTAAAAAAACTGGTTTCAAACCAGATGGTACCAAGGCTGCGATTCATTGGGAAGAATCTGCGACTGAACCTGGTTGGTGCAAGCTGGATTGGATTGTCGCTGATCCACTTGAGCACAAATTATCGAATGCCAGCAACATGCTGGATGTTACCTGGCAGCTTCCTGATGGGACTATAGAGCCACTTGATGGCTATCTAGATCCTTATTTCCAGGAAGTATATCTACAACCAGAATCAATACCAATTTTTTCCAAAGTAGTAAAACATGTTTCTTCTGATGCTCTTGAAGATTATGTAAAACAACTTGAACATGAAGTAAACAAGTACCTCACTAAAGATATCAATTACGGTAAAGCAGCGAAAAGGATGTACAACATTTTCAGGCTTACCGGAAGGTATGAAGAAGCCTTATTCATTAGAGAGCTCTTTGATGAACCCACTACAATGCTTTATCAGGTATGGGCTTTAATCAGGACTATCGATGAAGCTTTGCAATTCGAACAAAGTATCTCAAGGGAAGAACTGTTGTCTCAGTCAGACGCCTTGATCCTCTCCGTTGTGGATGTACTTGAAGGAACAGAAGAAACACAGATTGTAAAATCGCTCCTGAAATTGAAGGATTTCCTTTCGAGGGACGAAAAGGGTGCAGAGTGGAGTTCCCAGGTTCTTGCAGCACGATCTGAATTGAAGAACATGGTAAACAACTTCTTTTATGAAAGGCTTACTGCGCTTCCATCATTGAAGGAATACATGACAGGTCTTTCTGGCTGATGCTTTAAAGGAGCGGGGGTTCTTCCTTCGCTCCATTTCTTTCGCATTTATTCAACAACACGCACGCGTGTACCGCCAGGCATTGATACTGTAATATCCCCTGGATCATACGCTACCACTGGCTGGACCCATCGGAAAACCCATTTTGCGTCATCAGGTTTCGCGTTTACGCATCCATGAGACATAGGAACTCCGTAGTTGTTGTGCCAGAAAGTCGAATGGATTGCCACACCATTTCCTACAAATAGCGTGGTCCATCCTATTCCAGGCAGATCGTACCCCCCCGAAACTGTGCCACCGCTCATGTGCATCGACATTGCTTTCCGCCATATGGGGTGCTCCCCTACAGGAGTTGCCCATTTATCAACAACTTCACCTGCGGCATTGAATTTAGCTCCGCTTGAAATCCGGCAGAAGTATACTTCCCTTGATCCTTCATAACATGACATGGTCTGATAAGTCAGATTGATTTCAACCAATTTATCGTCAATATCAGGATTTATTGGTGATACTTCCTCTGGTTGAATTTGCCGGAAAGCTGAAGCTTCCGCCCAAAAGATATCTCCATATCCATACCGCTCATTGATCCGATACCAGGTTTTTCCACTCTCATCCACATCGATCTTATCTGCCCAGAGTATCTGGCTGTAATAAAACCGGGGTGCAGTGCTGTTTTTCAACCAGGGCGAACGCGCTGGTGGGTTATCGAGAGCCAGATCAACATAAGGGACAGTAACCTCAACCCACATCCCCGGCCCCAGGCTTGTCTCTGGAAGCTCCGCTAACGGTTCATTCGGTTCATTCTTTACCGCCTGGAGTTGAGGAGCCCATATGTAGCCATCAGGTGTCTTTACCCATCTCTGATTTATTCTGGTAGGATTCCATCCCGCGACCTCATACTGCCATTCCACTACAGCATCATCATATAGAAGACCTGTAGTTTCACTATTTGTATCTGGTTCTGCCTTGATCTCTACCTTGCCGCTGCAAACCCGACCAAGCATATCAAAATCCGGAAAATCATTTAACGCAATGATGTCCCTCAAACTCGGGGAAACAAATAATCCCAGTCCAACTCCGCCTATTTTCAGGAAATCCCGTCTTGACATTCGTTTCATCAAAGGGTTTTTCTTTCTCCAGCAATATAAATACAAAAACTCCAATAGACCTAATTATAACCATATTGGCATAATTTATTTATTTATTGCCTTTACCATTAGCTCTAAAAAAGACCTTTTTCCACATTTTTATTTCAGTATATTATTGAAAAATATTTAGAAAAGATTTGAAAATCACTCTGTGTGGTATAATTCTTATGGAAACAAGGAGGGATTAATTTTATGGAAGACAGCTCTTCAACAAACAATCTACAAATGGAAAATCAAGAATCTGTTCCATCAAATGATGATCCGTCTTCCAGAAGAACAATAATCCTCATCGTCATTATCGCCCTCCTTCTTCTAGCAGGTATCATTGCTGGTGTATATTTCCTGGTCGGCCATCCGGCCCAGACTGAAACAATCCGAGATATATTCATCATATTCCTTGCATTGGAATTCTTGCTTATTGGTGCTGCGTTAGTCGTTCTGATAGTCCAGATTGCTCGGTTAACAACCTTGTTAGAAAATGAAATAAAGCCTATCCTTGACTCAACAACTGAAGCTGTTAACACGCTTAAGGGTACTTCGGCATTTCTCAGCAACCAGCTTGTTAACCCTGTTGTGAAGACATATAGTTCATTTTCAGCAATACGAAGAGTATTTGATATTTTCAAACCGTCAAATCGTCGAACTACAGAGAAGGAGTGATATTATGACAAGAGAAAGAGATGGAGATTTTGGCGCATATGTTTCTGGATTTCTTCTTGGTGGCCTTGTAGGTGCGGCTGTGGCACTCCTGCTGGCCCCTCAATCTGGCGATGAAACACGTGCCATAATCAGCGAAAAAGCTATTGAGATAAAAGATCAGGTAGATCAAAAAGCTGCAGAAGCCAAGACAAAAGCGGAAGAGCTTGCTGAAGAAGCAAAGCAAAAGGCTACAGACCTTCAGCAGCAGGGCAAGGAAATTATTGATACTCAAAAAACCAAGCTTGAAAAAGCCATTGAAGCCGGTAAGGACGCACTTTCATCCGCAGAATCCGAGGAAGAGAAAAAGACAGCCAAGAAAACCACTAAAAAGTCATCGTCGAAGGCATAGCCAAAATATTCTTACTACTTTGCGGAGCGCTGAACATGCAGCGCTCCTTTTCTATTTGATTTCATTTATTGCTGCAGGAATTAATTCCGCAATATCGGAAGCAATAACACCTGCAGCATTCCCTGTTACCTCAAATGCGATCTTACCCGCAGTTCCATGCAGGTAAGCACCAACAACAGCAGCTCTGTAAGGGGTCAAACCTTGAGCGAGCAGCGAACCTATAACGCCTGCCAATACATCGCCGCTTCCAGCCCTTGCCAGAGCGGGCGTAGCTAATGGGATAATAACCGGATCTTTTTCTGGATGCGCAATAACCGTAAACGCCCCTTTTAGAACTACTATAGCACTCCATTTTTTGCTGTACTTTTTCGCTATTTCTATTCTGGCAGACTGAATATCTTCAATCTTCAGCCCTGTCAGACGTGCCATCTCACCAGGATGTGGAGTAAGAATGCAATTTTCTGGTATCTGGTTTTCCCAATCATCAAGCTCTGTCATCAGATTCAAACCATCAGCATCAATTACAGTGGGTGGAAGCATTCCCCCTTGTTTATTTTTATTCAGCCCTTCATGAATAAATCCAATATTCCCCTTTTGATTACTTCGTATGAAAATCAATTTCTGCAAGAAATCCCGTGTGTTGTTGTCTCGACCTAAGCCTGGCCCGATAACACATGCCTGATAATCCATAATTTTCTTTGTGAGCACATCCACTGCGTTTTCTTGAATTACTCCCATTTCATGTGCAAGAAGAAGCCACGTTACCTCGGGAATAATGGGTGCAATCAGATGTTGAATGTTCGATGGCACAGCCAAGGTTACTAAACCGGCACCGGATCTATATGCCCCCACTCCCGCAAGCGCTGCTGCTCCAGGGAAGTTTACCGAACCGGCAATAATTAGCAATCGCCCAAATGTGCCTTTATGAGCATCCAGAGGCCGTGCGGGCATCCATCCCCTGATATCTTCTTCTTCTGGTATTTGAATG
>Ga0272441_10001559_pt1 | contig 48690 bp, 51 predicted proteins | sample SSMProp6N_FD_193582 | JGI IMG/M metagenome (GOLD analysis project Ga0272441, IMG submission 193582) | Marine sediment archaeal communities from Little Sippewissett salt marsh, Falmouth, MA, United States - SSM-Prop-6N | ecosystem: Environmental > Aquatic > Marine > Wetlands > Sediment ... | reverse complement strand
CAACCATCTGTTTCCATTTCAAAAGCAACCTGTAGTTTTTTCTTGCCTTTATTAAGTAGGTATACTTCAAGAAATATAAGAACAACACCCAGAATCCAAACAATCATACCTAACAAGAAAATATTTTGAAATATAAAAAGTGAATTAACTTCTTCTACCATACTTTCTAAAAAAGTGCTTAAAATACATAAACTAAAACCTGCAACAAAAGCAAGAAAACCAAGAATAATCACTGTGCCGTACCTAGATAAAAGGTCCTTCTTAAACATCCAATAAAGCACTATCTTCTCTTTTGTTTCCTTATCTAAATCTTTATACGTCTTCATTTTTATCCTTCCTCTTTAACAATTTTTTATGTTCCTCTTTCATTTTCTTACCTTGCTCTGCACCAATATCCCATTTTGCTTTAAGGTAATTTTTGGAATATTGCTTCTGAAAAGCAAGGTCTTCCTTTATTTTTTTAATTTTATTTTTTAAAGACAACTTAAATGCCTCCTTGAAACATTGCCAGTATCTCAGGCATGAAAAATACAAACACAAAACCAAGTATTGCCATCCCTACAGCCACCATAATTAGTATAAGAGTCTTACTATTCATTTTCATCGATGGCATACGGGAATAACTCTTCAGTTCCTCTATTGTTCTTGCGTTATGGTACCTTAATATAGTTTTTAAAGAATAAGGACTAATTTTAATAACATACTCTTCTAGGTCGTGTAAGTCAACAGGTCTACCACCTATCATGACAGGGGCAGAACCTTTAGGTGCAGGTCTACTTTTTATTTCATCTAGTATAGATAAAGGTGATTCACCACCATTCTGTCTCTGAGGTCGTTCTCTATATTGTGGCACATATTGAGGTTGTGGTGGAGGAGCAACCTGTTGTTGTGGAGGGTACTCAGGATAAACCTCCTCACCATAATCCTCACTCTCAGGTTGAAAATAAGGTAGGTTTTCATCAACCTGTTGTTGTTCATCTTCAGTTTTCTGCTTTTCCTGATTACTGAACATATGTTCTTTGTCTATCCTCTTTCTAAGTCTCCCCACTTAAATTATCCCTCCTAAATGGTCCTGCTTCCAATCTTTCCTCTGCTAAAACGTTTTTCCTTGCTTCTTTGATGTTTGCGTAACCGTATTTATTTTTAACTAAAGTAGCATAAAGCACCATATCTAAATCAACAGCATGACCCAATCCCTCAGGTACTATTCTTATACTATGGTCAAATAACTTATATGATTTCAAATCATTTATCTGAGCATCTAACTCCCTAGAATAAAGAGCACCTTCAACCTCACGCATTGCTGGTGTGATTTTCATAGTTCCATCTCTAAATACGTAAAACCAGATTATCGTTCCTGGTCTGCCGTATTCTAACAAATGAACTGCACCTGTCTTTGTTGCCCTTGTTTGAACTAATATTATACCTATAAAAGCAAATAAAAAACCCATAAAAAATAAAATAAATCTCCAATAGTCAGGTATTGCTTCCTGCATTTCAAAAGGCATTAAACCTGCAATGCCAGCAACAACTATACCAAACATTAGAAAAAGATAAACCAGAAAGAAAATCACCTAATTTCCTCCCACTCTCCTTCACTGCCTGACCTGCCACCGCCTCTAAAAGCGTTTGCTATCCTGCTACCAAATGATTTCTTTTTACTTCTTGCATATATTCTTTCAATCTGCTCAGTTCTTTGAACACCCTGTTGACCGTATAATGTTTGAAAACCATCTACTGACCTTGAGCATTGCATTTTCATTATCTCTCTGCCCATTATCTGTCTTGCTTCGCCATACAAACCCATTTCTAGAAGCATACAAATTTCATCGAATGCAATCAATAGAGGAAATATATCCCAACGTTTGATATTACCTAATGCCATTATTTTAGAAAACATTAGATAAAACTTGTTAAAATATATCTTTTCTTCACGAGGTATGTCTGGTGATAACATATACTGAGCAGCTGTAATTGCTGTGTCAGTTTCATAATTATCATACCCCTCTCTTGGCATTCTAGTGGGGTACATTATTTCAATCCCTACTTAATTTAAGTCTTTCCTTATAATAAACAATAGAAGTCATTACTGCCAAGAGACCTCCTAACAAAGCAAGGAGTGCTCTTGTAATATAGTGTATTGGAGAAGGCGTAACCCCTATTCCTATCAGGGCGATTGAAAAAACAATACCCATAATTGATACTAAAAAAACAATAGAAGAAACACGTGTTGGTTTCTGTCTTTGTAAAACAGCCTGCCTAAAAAGTTCACTTCTATTAATATGTTTCCCTTCTGTTTCTAACCAAACTTTCATGTCTTTGGGAACACTAATAGAAATGGTTTCACTACTTGTTCCTGTCAGGTTCTCACCACCTATTATATACCCGATAATAATCCCCAAGTAGAGGGGGAGGGTTAATATATACTAATTATTATCGTCTATATAAACCTTTTGTCTTTCCTATTAAGAACAGTTATGCAACCATTATTTATCCGATAATATCAAATATTATCAAATATATAATTACCTGTAACGTTTCTTTCTTTTGCCTTTAGTTCTTAAGGTCATCTTTCTTTTTGCTTTACTTCTACTCAAAATATCACCAATCCAAATATCTTTCATACGGACACTCATCTAACGCATCATGATATTTACCACATTTCCAACAATATATTTTCATTTATCACACCCTAATTCTTTTAAAATTAATTTGCCATACTTCTCCTTTAGATTCTGTAATATATCCGCTACTCATACTATCCCAAGTATAGTCTTCGAGTAATACCAAAGTAACCATAGGATTACCTATTCTTACCACTTCTGCCAAAACAAGTCTTGGGTCAGGTTTATCAATATCATTATAATGAACAAAATGAACTACTTGCCCAACTTCTAATTCACTTACACTAGGTTGCACATTACGTCTTATCCATCTATCAGGAGGTTGGAATTTCATGACCAGAACCACCTATCAAACAAATCTTCAATGATAGCATCATCTAAATATTCATGATATCTTTCTACAACTCTTATTTCTTTCCTTGCTAAATCATATTTAGAAATGTCATCTATATGTATATTAATACCAACCCTATCAATTGTTCTAGGATAAAAGTGATTTATGGCACGTATAAGAAAGTCTTCCACGATGTAACGTTGTAATATCTGACGTTTCCAACCTCTAAGGTTATCTAAGTTACAACCTGCTCTCTCTAAGTCATCAGAAAAGCAATCAACAAGGTTATCGAATATAATATTAAGTTCTGATTCTTCTATACCAAAGTCTTTAAACAACTGCTCAATAGATATACTTTTTTGAGAAACAAACCAGATGTTAGGTGGTGCAAATCTTATCTTATCGCCTCCAGTTTCTTCTTCTTAAACTACCTGCATAGTCAGATTCCATCAACTGCTCAATGTCTGGTACAAAACCACAACCTTCAAATTTACTATCATCAAAACCTGCTTCTCTTATTTCATGCCTTATTCTTTCCTCTTCTCCAGAGCAAGGCATACAAATAGTTTCATCAGTAAACCAAGACATTATCCTACCTTCTTCTAAAGGTCTGCCACAACGGTCACAGTGTTCTTTATGTAAGAAATCATCTTGTTCAACATCAAATCTAGTTAGTTTTTTTACTTCGCTTACTCTCCAAATGTTTGGTGGGTTAAAAGGCACTATACACTCCTCCATACATAATATTCAGTTCCATGCTTTTTAGTCTTAGAGGGTATTATTCTTGCTTCATAACCTTTATTTCTCAAGGTCTTTGCTCTTTGCTCTGCAAGTCTTTTCTTTGAATGCGAACTAACTGCCTTAAAACTTTTTTTACCTATTTTTCTTTTATTACCTAACAAATGCATATTATTACCTCTTATGTATAATCATCTCCATAACGAGAGGTTACCCCAGTGATATCATTAATATCTATTTCACCATCTTCATTATAATCCTGAATTATCCAACCGTTTGCTCCAGTTTCACCGTAATGTCCTGTGACGCTTGTAATATCATTAATGTCTACATCCATGTCCGTATCCATATCCGACAATGATGTCTGACCTATTTTCCAATAAGCAGACCAATCTGACCATTCTGGGAAGTCTTCTATATCAAGAGTAATTGTTCCATTAGTGTAATTAAAATCTAGATATTGCGTTTCGTTTGTGATTCCGAAACTTACAACCGAAGTATTAAAATTAACTTCTGAAACACCAGAACTAACAATAGGTATAAATGTAATATTGAATAAGTACCCTGCTTCTGATGTATTATGAGCTATACATACAGAATACATTTCTAGCAAAGAACCATTAGCAGGATTCTCAACATTTGGTCCACTATATAATGTAGTATAACCATGCTTAGTAAAGAAGTCTCCTTCTGCCGTCGAAGTAACATTTAAAGCAGAAGCATTGTACTGTAAACTGAATTCCCAACTCCTAACTGGTTCAACTGGGTCCAAGTAAACACTGATATTAAAGTTCCCGTATTCAGTAATAGTTGATTCATCACCAGTTATATACATTTCAGTTGAAGATTCTTCCTCAACAGTAACCGAACCACCAAAAGAGGAACTGTACCAAGTAATATCTTGTTCTTCTTCACCTTCTACGACAACACTTCCACCGAAAGAGGAACTATACCAAGTTACATCTCCTTTAACAATAAAACTACACACAAGAATGAATATAACCACTGATATTAGTATAACTTTCTTTTTCAACCTATTCCCTCTTTCTCCTAAATGTAGGTCTTCTACCACCCATAACACTATATTTTCCCATTTCTTCTGTCTTTTGTTTGCAAAAATTGCAAATATCATCATTGTAAGTTAAAGTCCCACATATTCTACAAGGTCTCATTTTTCGCATTTTTAACCATCCTATTCAAACTTATATCCATGTTCTCGCATTTTCTTTTTAGTAAAGTCTAAACTATACTCTTCTTCTACTTTACTTCTTAAAGGAGTAACATAAATACCAATAGAGTATACTTCACCAGATAATCTGTCTTCAATAGAAATAAAGTTAACATCATTAGACTGTTCTTGCGGATTTGGTGAACGTTCAACTAAATATACCTCTGCCAGTTCCGTTGCTCTTTCCTTTGCCTTTTTAAAAGTTTTAAAAGGACCAATTGTTTTTCCTGTTACCTTAAAATTGCTATACTCTGATGCCCAATCAAAATAATTATCTTGTAAAATAAAATAATCGTTAGTGTATGATACCCAATATAGATTAGGAAACTTACCGTCACCTATATTCCTTACTGTAACATAAGAAGTTTCATCACTAAATTTCCAGATATTAGGAGGGGTAAATCTCATTCTGTCACCTCTTGATTCTTTACCATAAAATCAATTGCTGAATTTATAGCCTTTATCCATGCAGAGTATACCCCTATATGAATATCTGTTACATAACGGTTACCGATTGATTTAACTACCACAACATACCAATTGCCTCTACCCATATCGACATATAATCTATATTTACCATTATCCCAAGCAGTAACTTCCTGTTCATATTCATCCGATATAGATAGGTCTCGAATATATTTCCAATTACCGTAATCCCTTAAAAAAGGTAATTGACTACTGTTCTTCCATATATCTGGAGGTTGAAATTTTATCCTTTCACCTCCAAACATCCTTTAGTTGCAACTTTCGCAGTACCATTTTCTTAATCACCTTATCATATTTAAGTTCATAGTGTCCGTAATGTTCACTCAGTTTTCTGCCATCAGTTATCCTAATAACCAGTCGGTCATCAGGTTTGATACTTATATGCCTTTCCATAGTCTTCTGGAGCAATTGGTCTGTACCTTAATAGATAAGAACCTTCTATCATAACTACCAATAAGTCTTTTTTGTACCCCAATAGTTTTCATACATATTTCTTTTAGCAGGTTTCTTATAGGTTCTTCTTTCTGTTCTTTTGACTAACGGTCTGCGTTCATACATATCATCAGTCATTCTTGATACGTTTTTTGCTGTATGAGCGAGTAAACCAATACCTATGCCCATACCTGCTATTCCTAATACACTACCTGCTGTTTTATTTTCGGTCATATCATTACCTCCTACTTCTTGTTGTGCGTCTCTCTGTACTATTATATCGCCTAATCTAATCATCCTTACCAATCTCTACTTCTTTTGCTTCTTAGTTCTGGGTGTCGGCATTCACTGGTTCTATTTCGACCTCTGCCTCCACGTTTCCAACCATATTGGTCACCACTCATTCGACCACTGCGTGCTCCACTCAAGTAACCTCTACCTCTTCCAAATCCTCTGCCTCTACCCCAATAGTTTTCATTATATCTCATTTTATTACCTTTCTATTCCTCTAATTATCTTACCTATTTTTCTTTTTGTATACTCTTCTTTCAAGTTTTCTGACTTTTCTTCTTTTTTTAACCGTGCTAATTTATCCTCTTCTTCTATACGTTCTATAGGTAGTTTTCTATATATAGGTTGTTTTACGCCTTTACCTGCCTTTACCTTTTGATAGTCAATTTCTATCTTGTCTTCTATTGCTGGGTATCTAGGTTCAACCCTATCATGAAGATACCTTTCATCAGGTCTTGGTAATAATGGTGCGAAACGAGGTTTCTTTATCCTTCTTTTCCTCTCCCTTCTTGATTTTTCTTTATAATCGTCCTTATTTCCTTTCCCTTTTCTTGGTATTTGTACAGAGATACGTTCCCTTGGTGATATTGAACGGAATTTATCGGTAGGTAATCCTACTGGTTCATAATACTTTCTGACATACTCTACTATTCTTTCTGGTATTCTAATTGCTATTTGTGGCCCTCTAGGGTTTTCCATCATAGCAATATATGTATTCACCAAACTCTGCTCCCCTCGAGATAACTCAGGAGCATTACCTTTTCTTACAAATTTCATTTCCTACACCTCTAAAAATCCAAACCCCAGTAATCTAATTTCCAGTTAACTGAAGTATTTTTCTTTTTTATCATTTTCATTTCCTTCTTCTTGACAACCTTTAAAGCATCCTTTAGTTTATCATATGAAGTTGCCTTCACAGTAAACTTGCCTTTAGTATGTGATGTTTTAACTCCCTGTAACTTGCGTATTTTGCTACTTAGTTCATCTGCCTCTTTTTTTGCTAACTTCATAGATTTTTTCCAATTATAATCTACCATATTCTTCACCTTCTAATAACTATCAAATAATCTATTCTCACCAAACGACTGTCCTAATTGACTTTTTCTAACCTTTGTAATTTTGCCTTGTAAAAAGTCTTTACATTTTTGTGAAGTATCTAAATATAAATATAATGCTTCTGCTGAACGTTTTGGGTCTGGTTCTTTTTCGTGCAAAGTTTCTGGTCCCCATGCCACAGCAGATTCCCCTGTTTCCATATCCTCAACAGCAGTATAGTTATTAAAAAAGTAAGCATCTTTTGATTCAACTAAATACCTACCTCCAATAAGTTTCTTCTTTCTAACATTAACAAATACTTCCCTAATTTTGCTTCCAAGTTTCCAATCTTCTTCTTGTCCATACTTTATAAATATTTCATTAAGCACGTTTCCTGTTTTCCATGTGTCTGGTGGATTAAAAGACATTAATACTTTCTCTCCTTAAACTTCTTAAATACATGATGATTTTGTTGGTTTTTCTTCTGTCTTCTCCAAACCTTCATCTCACCATCTTTGTAATTCTCAAATTTAAGCATGTAACCATACTTATAGTGTAATCTTTCTAAATCTAACTTCAAATCATCATTTATAGGATAAACTCCAAGGAATTGATATTTCTTCCCGTCTATCATCCTATATAGATTAAATGGATTGATATTTGCATAAGTCTTGCGTTTTTTTAATTGTTTCATAATTCAACCTAGATAAAGCAGGTGGGTTTTGACACCCACCCTTACTCTATCCTATTTTGGCATTTTGCATCTTATTTTCTTGCCTTTCACTTTTCTGTAATAATATTTTCTCTTTTTTGCCATTTGATGCCTCCTTTTTGTTCTTTCATTCAATTCAAATTAGTTAAATGTTATGAGGTCACGTTTGAAGGGCAACGCAACCTCTTTAGGACGGTTTATTTCTTTCGTTGCCGTGTTATAACGTCGTATGTCTTCATGCTACCTTTCTTTGAACCTTTTATATAGTTGACCTTAGATACAACTCGTCTTTTTGAGGTTGCTTTCTTTTTTGCCTGTCCTGCTGATTTTGCTTTCACTCTATATCTTGACATATTTCACCTCCTTTTCAATTATAAATCTGGTTTCCATTTTAAGGTCGGAAACCCTGACCTGCTGATGTCGATAATCGGTGTAGTCAAACGTCTTCGCCTAAGAATCCCTTCTATCTCCTGGACGAATCCACTAATGTCATTGTTGATATTACTTATATCTTTTGTTGAACCTTCTATTGTTAAAGTTATTTTCATTTTACTTCCTTGCCTTTTTAAAAAAATATTCAGCATCTGCTTTTGCTCTTCTACTTGTTTCTTTGTCACGAGTAACATTTGAAAGAGCAAGTATTCTTCTACCTGCTTCAACATACCTGTCGTGCATAGTCTTCCTTTTATCTGTCGATGCCAATAACCTATGACGTCTTACAGATGCTTTTAAATCCTTGCTCCAACCAGTATGCTTTCTTTCATCTGGATTAAACCACTTTTCTTTTTTCATCCTTACTCCCTCCAGAAAGTAACTCCACCTTGTCTGTTAGGTCCTGTTAACGGTTTTCCACTTGATAAACCTCTCCTTTGATAAGGTGCTTCAACTAAAGGTTTATTTAAGAAAGACTGATTTCTCGTAACTGGACTATACCTTTTAACTGTACCACTTCCTATTCCAGATGGTGGTAACCTTCTTTCTTCATTTTGATAATCATAATCAGGATAGGGTACTCCACTGCCTCCCTTTTGCATCCAATAAGAGTAGTCTGGTTTGCTTAAACCAAATGTTTTTGTTGCCCCGAATGTTCTCCTTGGAACACCCAAATCATAACTGCCTGCCCTTGTTTTAGGAACTCCTAATGTTGAAACTGGGAACTTGTAAGAAGGCAATGGTTCTTGCTGTCTACGCAAATCAGGTTGCATCCTTCTATAAGAAGTAGTCATTAAACTATGCATACTTCTAGGTACACGAGGACCAGAAGCGTAATCCCTTACTGCCCACTTATATCTATCCAATGCTCTTCTATCTACATCAGTCATCTCTTTTTTCATTCCTGAAAAACTAAATCCTTGCCTTTGGGGATATGGTATTTCCCCTTTTTCCCCAAACCCTCCCATTACATACTTAGTTGACTGTTGTAACTTTTTACCAAATGTTTTAGCACCTTCTCCCATTTTTTTAACCATCAAACCTCTGTTAAGTTTGTCTGCCCCCTTCTCATCATCTGTAGTTGCAACATCGGTTACTTCAGGTAAACTTTTAAAGTAGTCAATTTGTTTACTTAAATCTTCTTTAGAAAAAGCACCCATGTTCTGCCAATAACCTTCTTCAAAAGAACCATCTCTAAATTGTCTGCCTTTTGATTTAACCAAGATATAAGTATAGGGAGTACCGTAAGTTCTAGTTCCGTAAGCATACTGCCTCTCAACCCCTGTCTTTCCTACTCCTTCGCCTACTAAACCTCTTTCCTTATCGTGTATCCTTTCTAACTCTGCTTGCCCTTCTGGTGTTCCATACTTTAAATTTTCAAACTCAAACTGCCTTGCTCTTTCCTGTTCTTTCTCTGCTCTTCTCCTATCTCTCCAGTCACCAAATCTCTCCGCTAAACCCTTTGATTCTTCTGTTTCCTCTTGCTCTGGTGGTCTTTGTTCAAATAATAATTCGTCTACGTTCCTATCAACCAAAGCAGTGTCCACCTGTTGTTCAATAGGACTGCCTTGCATTTCAGTAGAGTCCAACATTGCCAAATCAACTTCTTCTTTACCTCTGCCAAGTTTTGATGCTACTGCTTCTTTAAAGGCATCCCATCTTTCACCGTGTAGTTCTGAGTCATAAGGTCGACAATCTCTCCAGTTAGGAACATTATCTCTATCAGCATCCCCAAAGGGTTCAAGTTGATGATTGTTAAATGCCTGAGAATAAGTCATCTGTTCTCTTACGGGTAATCGTTTTTCCCTTAACTGAAATATAGGGCTAAAGGACATCTTTATCTTTTCTTTGGGAGGTTTTAAATCATACATTTTCATTTCTTTTCATCTCCATTGGGGAAGGGAAGAGAGTCCATCCTTTACCAAAAGGTGAGGGATTTGGTGAGGAAGGATGTGCAGGATGAACTCTCTTAACATCACACCACCTAATTTTCGTTGCCATCAGAAGAGACCGTATCCTTTAAGAACTACTAGAATCATTAGTATGGCACCTATCACTAACACTATACCAATAATTGCAATGACTGTATTCCCGATATCTCGTACTTCTGTTAAATAAGCATCGTAAATAACTCTAATTGCTTCTGTACTTGCTCCAGTAAATAAATAACTAGATTCTGTTATATTATTAATTTCATTCGTTGCAACGGTTATATTGTTATAGTGAGTTGTTCCATTAACTAGAATATCACTCGGGTCCAGACCGTATGATGTGTTACACCAGATGTAAAGGTAACCGTTATGACTTGCATTAATCGTACCTATATCAAATGGATTAACTACACCATAATTACTAGCATAGAAGGTCATGTTTGCATCAAAGTCTTCTAAGATTGTTACATTATGTATTGGAAAGTCTCCACAATTAGTTACGGTGATGTTGTACCTAACGTGTGTTGTATTCCACTCTAATACTGTTATATTTGCTTCTTTGTAGGCATAGTAACAATACGTTAGAGACGTTGCCTGAGCACTAGCAGAAAGACCATAGGAGGAATTAGTTACAGTGATATTATTATAAACTGTTGTACCGTTATCAACCTTTGCAGATAGGTTTAAAAGTATTTCTAATCCCCAACTTTCAGTCATATTAAGGTAATCAATTATCCAGATGTTGTCACCGTATGTTGCTGAAACATTTGAACCTAAAACGGTTAAATGACTATCTATAGTATCTGTTAGATTTAGACCAGTAAGATTAACTTCTCCATTGTTAGTTATATTGATATAACCAGTTATGGAACTGTTATCATTAACATCCCATTCTTTTGTTACTGTGACGGAGGGTTCATCTGTCGTAAAAGACCAGTACCCAGAAGAAGGTTTCCTTGCTTGCTGACAACTATCATTAACTATTACATACCATTGATATGTCGTGTTATAAGCAAGGTTTAACGTTGGTGTAATTTCAACAGTAAGACCTGCCACTGAATTAGGAATAGAATCTATAAGAGTATCATTGCTCCAATAAAAATAGGTATCAATTACATCATTATCTGTGTCTGTTACTGTTACATTGAAGAGGTTAAAGTTTATTGGTACACTTGTTGCACCATTCGATGGGTAACCTATCGTTGCTGATGGAGAAGCACCAGAACCGTATCCCGTTGTAAATGAATAGTTTTGGTATGTAGAATCACCAACACCGTCTGTAACTGTGACATTCCACCAATAGGAAGTATTGTGTGACAAACTGGTAAGAGTGAAACCGATTGTTGTTGGTAGTGAAACACCAGTAGCATCCCAAGTTTGACCATTACTTGCGTTAATCCAATAGTCAAAAGAGGATGCTTCAGTATTAATGACTTGTACGCTTACAGGGACGCTATATGTACAATTTGCTGTTGTATTCCCATCATTCGGTTCTTCATTCTGTAAAGTAAAGTTAGTATAACATTGTGTCTTTGCAGAAGATTGTCTATAAGTTGGACTATGTGCACCTAAAGTCTCATTCCAACCCCATGCCCTGTAATAGTAAGTAGTACATGCTGTCAACGGAAAATTAACCTGTGGACTTGATGTACCGTTATAAAGTAGATTATCAGTTGGTCCTGTTGGATAACTACCTTCCTTCCCACAAATAGTAACCTTATCATCACCTACTCCAGCAGTAAAGGTTATATTGATTTGTGTATGGTTATATGCTGTTGCAAGTAAAGCTGCAGGGTCTTGTGGATATATTGTTATAGAACTATTAAAGTAGTTTCCATTAATATCATCTGGTCCTCCATCATACCCTTCAGCAAAGGGTAAACCTAAATGGCATACTCCAACACCTGTTGAAATCATATGAAAAGTACAAGCAGTTGTATTTTCATCAGTTGGAGGGTCTCCAAAATTATTTGATTGGACTGCTGTCCAGTTACCAGTTGTATTATGGCAAGTTCCCTCATCAGTTCCTATACCTGAGTCTAACCAGTCTGTTGAGTCTAAGGTAATACCTGTTCCATTAGCCAAACCATCAGTCCAGTTAAACTCCCAGATTTCCCAAGAGTCAACTGATTCAACACAGTTTAACCAGCAAACTACGTTAAAAGTTTCACCGACTTCGACATAACTGGCAGAAGGCAAAACACCTATTGAACTATCACCCTGTGGTTCATAGTCATCAGCAATCAACATTGGTGAACAAAATGATACCAATATGTATAATGCTAGTACAGTTGCTCCTATTTTTCTTCCTATTTTTTTATTTTCCATTTTCATCAACTCTTTTATGTTTTTTAACTTCTATTTGCCCATATATAACTAAGGTCTTGGACAGTAATATGGTCATTATTATTGACATCGTATAGTCCATCATAAGATGTCTGTCCATCACGATGAGCCCAAGCAAAACTTAAATCCTGAACAGTAACATAATCATTATAATTCATATCATATCTTGACGTATCCGTTACATAAGTAATAGTTGTATTTGTCCAAGCAGTACCATCTGTGGCATTGATACGTAAGTAATAAGTTGTGTTACCCCATCTCCATTTAGTGTCAGAATCAGTAAAGGTTTGATTTGTAAAGTAAGAACCATTAACTACTGATATGTTTTCTGCAATAAGATAATAACTTCCCGTCCAATAGATGGTCTTATTAGAATAAACGTACAAGTCCATATTACTCCCTTCTAAATCATATATGTTAAATGTTATATCAGAAAGAAGCAAAGGAGTGTCAGTCTGTGTATCTGAAGGATAAGTCCAATTGATAGTTGGAGGATTATTTAATCCATATCTAAAATCGCAATCATCAGATGCACTATTACTCTCGTTAGTCGTGACTTCAATACTATTAGTAAGGATTGTGCCGTTAAGAGCACAACCTGCCGACAAATTAACTATTATGTTAAAGGTTTCCCATTCATAAGGACCTATCAGGTCCGTCATATTAAATTGATAAGTATTTCCGTAAAGCAAGGTTACTTCAGATTCAGGTAAACTACTGCTAAAGTAATTTACTTCTGAGGGGAATGTATCTATTACAGTAACGTTTGTTACATTTTCTGTACCTGTATTTGTCACATTGATTGTAAAGTTTAACCAGTTAAGAATTGATACATCTTCTATTACACTGTCGTTAACTGTCTTATTTGCCGTTATAACCCAATAATCATCCTGTAATTCTAAACTCGGGTCTATCCTGCCATGTCCCCAGTTTTGTATCTCATAATCAGTTAAGTTTTGTAACCAAATGCCGTCTAGTATAAATTCATCAAGCATATCATATGATATATTCATAAAGATATCCCAAGTGTTCAAAAGTTTACTTTCATTAGCACTATACCAAGGATAATCAGCATTTGTTTCATTCCAGTTAGACCAAGCAAATGCCTTTTCTGGTCCCATCTCACCTGATTCTTCGTAAAACCTCATTACATTAAGACCAAAGGTGTCACCAGCATCTATCAAGTCATAACTCCAAGCATGATTCTTATGCAATAACCACCTTGGTAAAATTAGAGAGTGCACTCTATGACCTTTATATCTATGTAGAGCAGGCATCCAAGTAGAATCGTTTACATCAAGTATGCAATCAACAAAAGTAGCCTCTAGGTCTAGTTCAACAGAACCATTAAAGTCGTCATCTAGTTTATATGTTCCATTCCATATAACGTAGGCAGGGTCTAATGTTCCATCATCGTACCACATAACACAAATATCATTATCGTCCCAAGATTGGTCGTTATCGACATCTATACAAACCACAGCACCGTCATAAGAACCATTTGTGCCATCAGTGCAATCTTCTATCATAATAAATAGACCTTCAGTGATATCACTTTCCGTGTTATTATATATAAGACCTGATGTATAATAGACAGTATCATTCTGATTTAAACTGGTTATATAATCAGATTCGTTGACTACTGGGTCATACTCACGTGACACTTTACCTCCAAGATAAGAAACGTTTCTATAAACACAACCGACACAATCATGATATTCATAATCAGTTAACTGTTCACTTTCCCATTTTGCATAACAATCATTCAATTTTTCATATTGTGAATAATAATCTTCCCAATAGTCTATGCCGTTAAACTCCATTAACGGTATTCCTTTGTCAAAAGCAGAAGTTTTATTACTTATCTGCTCTGCCGTTGCATCTTTATCATATGAATAGTTAAGACGGAAGTCTTCTATCCAATCAAAGTCAGCAGTCATATTGTAACCGTATTCATTGATTACTACTAAACCGAATGCTGTAGAATAGTTACTTAATATGCTTGAAGAGTAATTATCATATATCCAACCTGCTGGTTCTTCACATAAACCTAAAGTTGTGTTATAAGGTTCCCAAACTTTTGTTTGTATTCTTCCAGTGTGCTCGTTATATATTGTTTTAATCCAAACACCGTCTTCGTCCCAAGCATCAAACTCTTCATTAAACGTTTCGTTTGTTGACCAATCATCAACCCAATAGTTTTCAGAATCATATACACTTCTTAAAGACCAACCGTAAGGTGTATCAAAGAGGAGTCCATCTCTCACTGATACCAAAGAAACGTAAGGAGTATCCGTATATCCAACAATAACGCAATCAAAATGACTGTGATTTCTATATGAATAAATGACACCAATGAATGGGTCTTCATTAATTTCAGGACCACCCTCTAAGTAAGAAAAGTTAATCCTACACCAAACTAAAGACTGAGACCTATTAGTACTAGAATTATCAGCAATAACATATGACAAACCATCATCGTCTGTTGCATTTATTCCATCATATGAATTATCTTCACAACGGTACATCCAACCTTGGTCTAAATCTTCATAAATTGACCAAGTTTCCCTTTCAGATGAATACCTATACCAAGTCTCATCTAAAGAACAATTATCAATACAAGGACGTTTTACGTGCTCCGAGATAATCCACTCTTCCCACTCATCACCATGTAAATCTCTAACTATTGATGTATTGAATATTTCATTAACCCATGCTCTATCAGAATCGTAAAGCACACCATCATACCATTCTTCATCATAAGCATATAAATAAAGAGAAGCAAGGTTGTCGCTATAGTGCGTATTATTAATAGTACAATTAAATAGAATATATATTTTATCATTATATCCGAATGTATATTCTGTAAAGTTTAGTTCCCAAGTTGCATGACCGTGTGCCCAGTCAACATAGCAAGAAGGTCCTTCATATGATACTATCGGCTCTCGATAAATAACACCGTTTGGAGTTATAATTTGTGTGCTATCAGGTGTATAATTTAGAGCATCGTAGTATGTATCCAAAATAGTAATGTTGTAACTTTCATTTACTTCATGCCCCAAGTTAGTAATAGTGATATTAAACTGGACGTCTTCACCTAAAGTTGATGTATTATAGTGCTCAATCCAAGCAGACCCGTTCCAAACGGTCTTATTCACTGAAAAGTTATATTCAGTACTAATATACCAGACTACATCTATTTCAGTCCTACAATCAACGCAAGCATCATCAGAGTAAGTTATATCTCCCCACCAGTTGAGTAAATCCCAACAGTCTGTTAAAGTGCAGGTTTCATTTGTAGCAGGGTAGTTTTCTACAACAAGTGAACCCATTCCCCAATACCAAAGAGGAGCACTATCATCCAATGAATAGAAATCATAACTAACATTTTCAGTCCAGTTATGTGAACCGTTGCCGTATAAGTCATGATTGTGTGAAGAGTTCCACCCCCAACCGTTAAGTTCAGCATTATCGTAGTAAGGGTCTGAGAAACTAAGTGCCATTACTTCTTCATTATAATAACCGTTACATTGAACGTAGTGACCACCAGTCCTCCAATAACTTCCCATGCCGTCAGTACAATAGAATCCCAAAAGAATTATAACATCATCACAGGCACGTATATGACTTGATATATTATCAAATGTTGGTGGTTCTCTAGTTTGACTGCCTGTATCATCGTAACCTTCAACCGTAACACAGACTGTGTTGTTAATACCATTAGCCTCTAATGATTGATATAAACCAGCAGTAAAGTTTGCTACAGAAGTACCTGCTTCAACTACACCAGATGGGTATGTTGTATTAAGTGAATATGATAATGCCTCTATTTGCATTTCAACATTACTTGGGTCTTTTGAACCTTGTCCCGTATAATCATTAAGCATATAGTTTTTGGTGTTGTTATTATACTTACAGTCTAACCACCAGTAACAGTCTAGTAGAGCAGTAGGTCCATCCATATACCATTGGTCAACACCTAGAATAGCATTATCAAAAGACCAAGTTTCATTATGCCCATCCTGCTTACAATCAAAGTCAGGGACACCATGAGTACAGTTATCGTAACCCTGTTTAAAGACCCAACCTTCTAACTCATCAGGACCTTCAGTATCACCGTAAACAGAGAAAATAATATCACTTAGGTACCAGACAGTCCAGTTGCCAGAATAATATGATACTTCTGTTCCATTGTGTGAATCACCAGTACTGTTTGCTCCCATTTTTGTTTCATTCATAACGTCGTAGTGCGAAAAATCAGTCATGTTAAGAACTATTGCATAAGTATGATTTTCAAGCATGTAATACTGTTCGTTACCTGTAAAATTAAAAGTATGCATGTGTGCTGTCGTGTTTATCGAAGTGTTTATAACAGTTTCACTTTGAGCAAGAGGAGAACCAGTTATGTTATAATATACTCCATAAAATGTTGTGTTGTATAAATATGCCGTAAGGTTACCACTTGGGTCTCCGTCTTTATCTATATAAAATTGTGCTTGCTTCAGATAGTACCTTGTGCCTTCTGGTGTTGTAAACGTTTGACCTATATCTGGATTACCTTCTACTAAAATAGGATTACAGTCAAAGTAGATAGGAGAATGACTGTCAAGTAAAGTATAGTCTTGTGGTTGATATTCCTCTGCATTGATAAGAAAAGGAGTAATGGTTATTACTAACATTAAACTTATGAATAATGCTTTACTCTTTACTAAACCTTTCCTTATCATATCTTACCTCCTTTAAGTCCTATTTGCCCATATGAAACTCAAATCCTGAACAGTTATAGCATTGTTAGAGTTTACATCATATAGGTTGTCGTAAGGTGCTTCACCGTCTCTATGTGCCCAAGCATAACTAAGGTCTTGAACAGTTATGTAGTCGTTGTTGCTAACATCATATCTTGCGTTTTGACCGTTTACTATATCCTCTGTTGTATAACTATAACTTTCATTTTGCCAAATATTACCGTTAGTGACGTTTACAGTCCAATAATAGGTTGTATTACCCCATATAAACTCAGTACCATATCCTATTGATGTCAAACTTGTCACTTCAAAACGGTCAGTTGATTGTGATGACCAACTTTGTAGTAAAGTCCAAGTATCAGTTTGCGGAGTCATATTGTAGAAATAGAAGTATATATCTAGATTAGCACCTGTAATATCAACACTTATATTAGTTGGTGCTCTATCCACGTCTGTTTCTGTATCTGGTGGATATGGATTTTCAATCATTATATCAGATTGAGTTGTTGCACAGTCAGAAACGTATGATACTGAATATTCTCCTTCTGTACTATTCCAAGACCAAGCAGAATAACAGTATTGTGTGCCATTTGGTAGAGGATAATCTATTATGTAATCACCGTAGATTTCAAACATATAGTCTAAACCGTCAGGTCCATACCAATCACCAACTGCATAATGATATGCTTCACCACCTGCGTAATTTTCTGACGTGTTGCCGTACCAATCCGTAACACCATTGCCTGTTAAAATCAGTGTATAGTTTTGACCTGCATATAGAGGTGTTGTTGTTGTAAAGTTAATTTCAAACCAACCTGTTCCTGATGTTGAATTAGAACCACTCATTAGAACAGTATCATTATCTGGTTCACCTGTTGCTTGATTAACCAGTGTTATGTTTGCCGTTGTTGTAGTAGCTGCATTGAGCAGTTTAACTCTTACTCTCGATGGAACAAACCCAATATTCGGTCCGTTTGTCCCTATTGTAAACGTTTGTGCTGACCAGTCTGCATCATAGGTATTGTCATCGTTTAAGTTGTTATATTCCATTAACTTATTAGATGTATTATATATCTCTGTCCCATTAGTTGGTGTACTTGGCGTTCCAGACCAACCTGATTCATTCCTTACTATAATTGTGCTGTCTACACCTGTTGAACCATCACCTAAAGTGATATTAATTTGAGTCTTGTTATATGCTGTAGCAGTTAAAGTTGTTGGTGGGTCGTTTGAGTAATTAAAGTACCACCACTCAGACCAAGTACCCCAACTGTAAGATGCTGTCGTAAAGTGATACGTTGCATTAGTCCAATTACCGTTTGTATCATTGACTCGCACAGTCCAGAAGTACAATGTATCAGAAGCATTTGCCCAAGTTGCTATCTGAGTATAAGTCCCGTTTGTACAAGAAGAGTTGTATGCAGTCCATGCCGTCTCATTAGTTGACCAAGAAACATTAAAGTGGTCTCCATTAGGGTCGTTAACTGTGATGCTTAAAGTGGGATACATTGAGTTTGATGAACTGTCATTTGTTGGTGATTCGGCACTTAGTACTGGGTCATTACCTGCTTGTGGTGTGGTATTTGTTTGCTGTTGATATAAAGTAGAATAAAGTTTAGCAGTATCATTCCAAGACCAGAAAGTATAATAACGAGTTTGACCAGCATCTAGACCACTGTCTTCAAAGTTTGATGCTGTACCATTATAGATTAACTTAGCAGGGTCTTGACTTGCTGGATAACTGTCATTGTCAGCAAACACTGTTACTTTATCGGAACCATTTATAGAGTCTCTATTCCAGGTTAGATATATCATAGAAGAGGTATTATAAGATGCTGTTGAACCATATGGAGGAAAAGGATGAACTGTAATGTTTCCAAAAGATGGAGTGAATGTAACAGGAAAACCATCAAAGGATAATTCAGCAGTGTAGTTTACTGGCGATACTCCAACCGTCTTAGGTTGACAAGTTAATTCACAAAGTGAACCATCACTTGTTGAATTTACACCTGTTATGGTATAACAGACTATATCTTCTACTTTTCCAGTTGCATTACTTATTGTTCCATCCATAAACCCAGTAGAACCTTCATTACTTAATAGGTCTCCTTCAGATACTGCTGTAACATTAAATACACCAGTTGTCCAGTTAAATTCTTCTACTTCCCAACCACTAACTGGATTATCAGGGTCTAACGTAGCATTTAACCATATACTAAAGGTTACATCATAACCTAAAGTAACAGAAATGTTTTCTGGTTCTACTTCCGTTGTGCCATTACCGTCTGCAAAGACCACACTTGCTGTTAATGTTAGTAGTAAGGAAACTATTAATATCGTTTTTAACTTATCCATTACATCCTTAACCTCCTAATTTTATCTTTAATACTCCTCACCGTAGTGACCTGTTACTTTAGTTATATCATTTATGTCTATCTCCCCGTCACCAACACCATTACTATCAATATCTTGTTTAATCCACCTTGTAGCACCAGTACCTCCATACTGACCTGTAACGCTAGTTATATCATTTATATCTGTTTCATTGTCTTGACTGACATCCCAATAGTGATAAATGATAAGTAAACTGCTAGAGGTTACATTTGCGTTACCAGTAGTGTCATTAACCCACCAGAACATATTATAAAGTCCAGTTGAATAATTAGTATCTTTATAGTAAGTTCCAGCAACGTTATCCGATATAGTTTCGTTTGTTGAACCGTTAAATTTGACTATATTTAAGTTTATATTGTCCTCTAAATCACAAGTAACATTAATATCGTCCACATCAAATTCTTTACCGTCACTGTCAAAGACTTCATTTATTGTAAAGCTTGTGGCATTAGGGTTATCATTATCACTGACTAATATCTCATATGCCGAAGCTTGTGCTGTCCCTTCAACTGACGTGTTAACATCACCGTCATAATAATAAATAGTATTTGTACCATCTTGAACACGATAATAGTACTGTATACCTGTTACACTTTCTGTAAACCAACCATATGATTTAGACCAATCATTATCTCCATCTTCTGAACACCCTTGATATCCATCCCAAGCTTGCCAACCACTTCTGTTAAGACGGAAATTTATATGTACATTAGTTACATCTATATTATCTATTACATCAGTTAATTCATAAGTACTATTTTCACCAGTAGTTGGTGAAGGAGGATTATCACCAGTAACCCAAGGAGCATCATTATCAGTTACTGTTGCTGTAAGTTCTGATGTATAGTTAGCATTAGGAACAGTATCATTTGCCCAAATGTGATATGCTAAATTGCTAACACTATCCGTTGCTAATGTTGCCTGATAAGTAAAGTAATTACCACCAACGTGATTCATTGTATTGTTACCGTTATTACCTCCATGAACCCAATTTACTTTGACCGTAAGTAAATCAGCAGAATCACTATTATCAGTGACAGTAACGTTAAAAAGAAAAAAGTCTCCCGTCGTCCCAGATGCGGGCGAGTTATCTGTTATTTCAGGCGATTCTGATTCTTGAATTGTTATAGTTCCTGTATTTAGGTTAGATGTAACTGTATTTCCATCAAAAGATAGTTCAATTGTAAAGTTTATGTTTGCAGTACCTACATCTTCAGCAGTGAAATTTAGAGTACATAATGTACCATTTGTTGTTGTATTCTCTCCAGCAATTGTATAACAAACAACATCTGTTAAAGTTCCAGTACCGTTATTAATTGTCCCGTCCATAAAACCTGTACTCCCCACATTACTTAACCAAGTTCCTTCTGTAACAGAATTAAGACCTAAGTAGGCATTTGAAAAATTTAACTGCTCAATTTCCCAACCAGAAACAGGGTCTTCAGCAGACCAGTTAGCAATTATATCAATCGATACATAACTATTATTGCTAACAGTTTGTGAACTAGGTGATATACTCAAATCCCAATTTTCAGCACCTAAAACTGTATAATTGACTAGTACAGTTGTCGCTATCAGCATCAAACTTATTATTAAAGTCTTTCTTTTATTCATTTTTTACCTCTTTTATTTTAGTTTTTATTAACTATAATCCTAATATATTTCTCCATAATGTGCCGTTATAAGAGTAATGTCTTTTATATCTATTTCACCATCTGGGTTACCTAAAGGAGCACAATCTTGCTTTATCCAATGCGGTGAACCCTCACTACCATAAACTCCTGTTACAGAAGTAATATCATTAATATCAACTTCCGCATCCCTGTTGATATCCCAATCATAAGATTCTCCTCTTAACCTCCAGATTGCACTTTGGTTATTATAATGAGTAGAATTAATAACAACATACCAAGTATAGTTCTGATAATGAGTATAATTAAAACTTGAGTTAGCATAAGCTATTGTATTATTTAGCACGTCCTCATCTTTTTCAATAAGAGAGTCATTACTTGCCCAATAGAATGATACATTCATTGTTTCACCCAAGTCGTTTGATACTGTTACGGTTAAATTGTGGTCATAAACCTCAACCCAAGAGTTATTTGACGGTTGTTCACTAACGAAGTTAACTCCTGTACCGTAGTACGGGTCGTATGCAGTGAATACAACCACTGTAGTTGTTCCAGCTTGTACCGCAGGGACAACAACAAGCATAACAAACAATACCATGATGGTTTTCTTATACATTTTATCATTTATACGTCTTCTTTACCTTCCTCTTCTTATTAATAGTTAGTAGAGAGTATACTACAGCAGTAAATACTATAGCAAGTAGTAGTGAAACATAAAACACCATAGACTCATAGTTCCCTTCAAAAACTATGAAAACCTTATGATTGTAGTTTACGTTAACTTGCTCACCACCACCACTTGTTGTGACATAAGCAAGAAAACCAACATCTGTTGACATCTTACTTAATTCACTTCTTGGTACTTCTATTGTGTAATATATCTTCTTTGATTCTCCACTAGGAATAGTAACCTTAGTTTCATTTAACGTAATCCAACTTATATCAGGTATTTTATCAAAAACAACATCTTTAATTACCGAATGTGTTCTTGGATTACCTTCATTATCCAAATCTGTTGGTTTCAAAACACTATCCAAACTAAGTTTAACAACTGCTTCTTCTTCCCCTTGATTAGTTAATATAAATAATCCTAAACTTTCAATGTCTTCACCATTTAAATTAAATTTATGAAAACCAATGGCACCATCCATTGATATTTCACTTGCTGAAACAGAAAGAAAGGAGATACCTAACAGTAGTAAACTTAGACCTACTACTACTGCTAGATACTTTCTCTTGGTCCTCATTTTTTCACCTTAACTTGCTTGTGCCACCGAGATATTCGCCCAGAACTTACAATAAGAGGTTTCTGCACCAAGATTTTCTGTTACCCAGACTGCTATCGTGTAGTTAAGACTGTCATACTGCCCTGTTGCTGGTAAGTTATCAGATAATGTTTGTTGCCCTTCGCTTATGTCCAACCAACTTCCGTTAGGTGTTATCAGAACAGAAAATTCTCCAACTCCTAAAGAACCGTTTGTACCGAGTGCCATGGAACCGTTGCTAACTGCTGTAATATGGTTTACATCAGCACTTACGTCACCATTGTTAACTATTTGTTGGTTAGACTGATTCATTGCTCCTGCATTGATAGTATGCAGGTTTAAAGAAGCATTCTGTATATCAACGTCTAAAGTTCCCGAAGCAACGAAAGTACCTGTAACTGCGGTATCACTTGCTAAAAGACTTGGTGATAGCAACACAAGAGTCATTATGCTTGCTACAGTAAGAACTTGTATTTCCTTCTTCATCTTATCTCCTCCTGACTACCCTCTGGGATAGGGGTTTGCTTATTCCGTCCCAGTCGTTCTGCTTGCCAACTGCTTAATATAATTTCAACCTGTGTATTCCGTGACAGTTAAAATCACCTCAAAATCCTCTTTTTTTGCTTCACCCGATAACCATTCAGGCATCCACATCCTCAAACCAAACACCAAACTTCCTGGTGCAAAGTTTGATTTTAGTGTTCCATTATATGGAGTAGTAAGAATATTATATTCAGTAACCCAAGAATCATTTGTGAAATTTACACTAAAGCAATCTACTCCACCATAATCAGTATAATTAACAAAAGTTAAGTTTGAATTTGATAAACCTATCTCTACATCTACATTTGCTGTACCGTTTTGATAAAATGTAAAGTTTTTTATAGGAGAAGTGCCAACACTTGCAGTACCTATAGTCCAAGTCGTAACATTTACTTCAGCATCTATTGCTACTCCTTCTTCTGTTTCAAACCAATATGTTTCATTGCACCAACCACCGTTGCTTTCGTTAACACGTACCATCCACCAGTACTTTGTAGAGTACTCACTAAAGTTTGCATTGGTTTGTGTAATATTAGTTCCCGTAGTTACACTCGTATTTGTTCCAAACTGTGCCCACTGAGGTTGTTCACTACCTATAGAATGAAATGAACTTGGGTCTTTTATTGCATTGTACGTTGTGCCTATCCAAGTGGCGTTTCTTGCAACATTGCTTAAACGGACTTCATCAATTGTTCCGTTAAACATACTCTCATAATCATAATTGCACCCAATAGTAAGAGGGTAAGGAGTTGTCGTTACTGTTGCCGTATCTGATACATTAGGTCCACTCGCTAACGTACCGTTTTCGTAAAGTAGTGTGTGTGTAGTATTGAAAACACCAGTGTAATAATACTCAACTTCTTCTGCTCTGCCTGGGAGACTTGATTCACCATCAAGACCATTATTAAGAACTACAAACTCAACAACTGCGTCCTCAACCCAAAGGAAGTAACCCAAGTGATTTTGTGAATCAGTCCAATTGGATTTTGTTGCTATCTCATTTCTACCTGTAGAACCATCAGCAGACATATTAATCCAAGCAGACAAAGTTAAACTTCCAGTTATGTTTAAATCATCTGTTGTACCAATCTCAATATAATCTGCGTCGCCACCAAAGAAATCAGCACCATCTACAAACCCACTAGTATCCATTTGCGAGTCAGGTTCAATGTTTTCTGTCCCGTGATGACCAAAGGTGGTTGAATCATATAAGTCACCAGAAGTATGATTCATATGCCATACTCCAACAAAGTTAGAATCCCATGTGCCGTGTACATTTTCTTGTGATGAACAACCATTGTTTCCATAGTACATCCATAATAAAGTATTTTCAGAAGAACTTACCTTAGTTACATTTACCCAAATATCAGCATTAATACCACCAGGATACAAATCCCAAAATTCTGTCTCATGATTCAACTTAGTAGAATTATCACTATACAAAACGAAGAAGATATCATCACCGTCTGGTTGGGCATGAGACTCAAGGTCTAAATCACCAACAATATGAACACGAACAGGAAAATTAATAAGAGTTTCATCTACAAGATTTTCACTATAAATAGTCACTAACTTACGGTAGTCGTAGTCAGCATCATACCAATTTGGACTCGTACTATTAGACCACCAAGTAGCAGTCATAACATCAGAGTCTGAATCACTGCATATGACATGTAAAGATGGAGTTATTGATATCCCAGTGCTTTGGTTTGTTGGAAACTCACCAGATTGTGTTGGAGCATGATTTGATTCTGTTACTTCTACAGAACCTCCAAAACTACTACTATACCATATAGGACAATTTTCAGTTTCAAACCAGTATGTTTCATTGTGCCACCCTCCAAAAGCATCTTCATTATCCGTTGCATTGACATAAATAGTATAATTTGTTTCGCAGACAAGACCAGTTATTTCGACTGTTTTACTACCATTAGTGTCATCATTTGCCGAGTTACTACCAACATTTGGTGCTGTTTCAATAGACCAATCAAACGTTCCTCCATTATCTGTTATAGTAATATTCCACTCAACTGGAGAAAGAGACACGTCTGTTGTATTTGTAAAAGAGGCAGGGTTTGAGAATTGTGGTATTGAGGTCAATCCTACTTCAACAGAACCACCAAAACTACTACTATACCAAATAGGAACTACATAATCTTCCTTATCAGAAACATTCCCATCACTAACACTTGTCATAACATCAACAATAACAGCACTTTCCCAAACACGATAATAGTATGTTCCTGTGCCAAGACCTGTATGTTCATAATAGTTCACATCATCATGTACTAGTAGTGTTCCATTCCCTGCACCATACCCTTGAGGATAACCAGTAGTATCATAACGTAATACACTAGCATCGTAGCCAGTACCGTGTGTCCAAGATATATTGAATCCTCCTGTTATAGGAGTAATAGTAAGACCAGAAGGGTCGTTTGGTTTAGTTATAAACGCTTCTATTTCTCCTTCGTCCCAACCCTCACTGTTATTTCCTTTTGCTTGGTAATAATGCATAGAACCTGGGTCCAATCCTTGCCAGTTGTAAGTAAAACTTGCACCATTTGCTATAATACCTTGGGTATCATTGTTGTCTGTTGGAGGAGTTTGATTACCATACAGAAACCAACCAGTGGTGTCAGCAGAACCATTATTAGTAACAGTGCCTCCTATTGTCGCATTTGTTTCTTCAACACCAAAAACCATATTAGTTGTTATTGTTGGTGCAGAAGGACCAGATGGAGTTTGCTCATCTCCAAAACCACTAAAAGATGGTTCAGTACCACTTGTATAGTTACATATAAAAAAGTTATCAATATACTGTTCCAATACAACAGTACTATATCCAAAAGATTCCCAAGAATCAATACCAGCACTCATAGCTGTACGTATAGCACCATCAGCATCTGTACCATCCATTATAAGATGATAATCACTTTTGTAAATACGTTGTTCAAATTGCATCCATGTGCTTGTAACTGTATCTAATTGTGGATTAAATTCTTTATATCCTGAATCATAATATTTAATATTCTGATTTAAATCAGAAGAATAATCCGTTGTAGTCATTTTATCACCACTAAGACCCCCTTCACAAGTACGAGTATAAAACCTAAGATTTGTACCTGATGTACCATAAAATTTGAAAAAAACTCGAACCTCCTGTGCTGAAGCAAAATTCTCATTATGCAAATAAGCACTCTGTGCATCCGCAGCTAGTGTCCTTTTCATTACATTACCATCACCATCAGGATTCACAGCAATCTTGAGATGATTATTAGCATCTATCCCTGATGTAGTCCACCCTCGACTTGCCTTTGGCGTATCCCCAATACCATACCCTTCATCAAAGTCATCCCATGCTAAAAAAGTGTTAGTACCATTACTCGTTGTTGAAACAGCAGAATTACCATAATACAACCAGATATATGATTCATTATAACCGTTATTTACCCATATTTGACAACTTGTTCCACTTGTATGGTTCTCCATCCAATATGGAAGAGCAGAACTATTGTCACTATACCGAACAAATCGAATATCGCTGAAGTTGTTATTACAATGATTACTGCAATTATATGTTCCCGTGTTTTTATAAATTGTGAGATTCGTCTGATAATCATCAATCTTATTTGTAACACTGATGAGTTTACGATACTCCCAACCAACATTCCACCAATTTTCTCCTTCTGCCCTCACAGTATGAACAAACTTTAAACTAAAAGAAGACAATGATGCTAGCATTATCATGCATAAGACACTTATTATGATTGTTTTCTTAGGAGTAATATGCCCTCACCTGATAAAAGTCATAACCATAACCACTGATATTATAGCAATCTGGAAGATAAAAGATACAATGAGTAGTGTTTTCCCAATAATTATAAGCACGAGGTGATTCTGTTGCAACTGCGGTCACATTCAACCAGGTATTCGTACAAGCACCATTTGATACAGTAATGTTATCAAGTTGCAGGAAAACATCTGTAACTTGATTATCTGTTAATGAGTTACCAACACTAATACTATAATTGATTACACCATCAACCTTTGTCCATTTAAAAAAACGATAACTATCCTGAGTAATACTGTTGTTTGTTTGATTGTTAATAGATTGAAAAGAAATTTCTTCTAAAGTAGAGTCAGAAGTTGAAAAACTATAAATTGAACTTTGAGTAGAACCAGTCCCATCATCAACATCAACATACCAATAATACGTATAATTATCTGATAAATAATAAGGGTATTTAAAACTAGCAACAGTATTATTAGCTACATTTGTATCATTTCCAACTAAATGAAAACTATCATCACCTCGTGTTATTTTACTGATATTGTCTTCAATAACGTAACCACGTCTACGATGGGAAGAATTATCTTCTCCTCCATAGATTGCACAGAAACTACCACCACTATGAGTAAAAGACGATTTAGTTATATTATCAGCAATAACATTAATACAATCCATATCATGCCAATCCCAGTCATCATCAGTTTCCCAAGCCACACCAATATATTCACGCCTTTCGGGATAAAAAGTGGAATCATTACAACGATACAAATCTGGTTCAGCATAATCACTACCACTTGTATAATGTACAACAAGCAAATAAAAATTATCTTCATATTTAAAAATATCAGGACAAAAACTACCATTTAGAATATAAGGATTATTTTCGTCTTTAACCCAATTGATTAAATCAGTAGATGTTGCACTACCAATATATCTAGTGTTTCCAGGAGTAGTATCTATATTGTTTATAAATAATCTATAAGTATCATCATCTTTTATCAAACCCCAAGGTTCACATCTTCCTTGTTCCCAAGATTCTGAACTTTCTAAAATAGGGTTCCCACTATTCTGTACAACCCAATTTATTCCATCTGATGAATTAATGTAATACACATCACAATTACCAGCAGAATAACCACCAACAAGCATACGATATTCACCGTCCTCATACCATACATTAGCAGCCGCAATAAAAGTATGACTGACATTATCTCCTGTCAATATTGGAGAAGAAGGGGAAGTATGCCAATCAGGAGGAGTCAACTGATTAGACCATGCACGATAAATAGCTCTATCTCCACCTCCATCATTATCACCAAAATAATGAAGATAAGAACCATTTGGAGCAGGAAAGATACAAGATGCATAAGAAGAAAAAATGTATTGACCATCTATATCAATAGGATTACTATTATATTCATCCCAAGGAATATCAGGATAAGTTCTATTCATATAGAAATCAACATCCATAATATCATCATCATTATCAACAACAGTAACATTTAGATAAGGTGATAATTCTACATTAGATACACCATTAGAAGGGGACTCATTTAGTACTACTGGTGAATCTGCTATCACTAAAAAGTAAAAACAACAAAAAATAAATAGGGATATAATTATAGTAAAAAAACTAAATTTTCTTTTACTAAAGGACATTATTTTCCCCTCACCTAACTAATTACTTTCCATACTACACTACAAGTTGCAGAAACAGCAGTTACCTCATACGTTCCAGTTTCTTTTCCACTCGGTATTGTTTGACGGATACGAACATAAAAAGTAACATTAGAATTATCAATAGGAAATGGATTAGTACCCTGACACCAAGATTGTGCATCCCAGACACTACTATTTATAGTTACATTTCCACCACTAGGTACTTGATATACATTACCAGCAAAGTCACCTGTGGTGTTTGCAACTGTAATATTTAGTGTTTCTTCATCAAGGTCTGCATCAATCCAAGTAGAAAAATCTAAAAATATGTCAGTACAGTTTTCAGATGTTCCAGACAGATTAGTATGTATTGCAAGTGTTTCACCATTTGTTCCATCACTTGTATCATTAGCCCAAATCATATCACCAGCATTACCACTAAAAGTGAATTGTGTTGAACCATCAAGACCACTAATACTGAAATAACCAGAAGGTTCTTCTTCTTCACCAAAACTAAAAGATGGTTCAGTACCACTTGTATAGTTACATATAAAAAAGTTATCATAATAATTAATAACTACAGCATCACTTCTTCCCCAACTCTCCCAAGTATCAATACCATCTATCATCGTATCACGCAAAGCACCATCATGCACTGTTCCACTACTACGATTAACAAACTTATAATCTTGTTTATAAATACGGTCTTCTATGTTATACCAATATCCTGATGTGATAGGTGAACTTGGAGAAAAAGCCACAAAACCCTCCCCATCAAAGTGTTCCCAACGACCTTCAGCATCTATATCTCCTTCAAGAGTTGTTAAATATGTACCTCCCAACCCTCCTTCAGAAGTTCTTACATAAATATCATCATTACCATCAACAATATATACTTTATAAAAAATTCTACATTCAATTGGATTTTCAGTAAAATTATCCTGAATAAGAAAAGCATTCACATCATCGTTTGCAAGTGTTCTCTTCATTACATTACCATCACCATCAGGATTAGCGGCTATTTTTAAATAATTACTAGCATCAATCTCATCTGTTGACCAATTACGGCTAGTTTTAGGGGTATCATCAACACTATATCCCTCGTCAAAATCATCCCAACGAATAAAAGTGTTAGAACCATTACTTGTAGAAACCGTAGCATCAGTATTACCATAGAACATCTCAAAACTACTATAGTTTCCACTATTATTCACCCAAACAGTACATTGAGTGTCAACTGTATAATTTTCAATCCAATAAGGAAGTTCGGTGGAATTATCATACACAAAACGCAAATCACTAAAATTACTATTTGCATAACCACTACAATTGACATTACCACCAGTAGAATTACCAACTACTATTTTCGTTTGATAATCATCAAGTTTGTTAGACACGGTAATTGTTCTGTAGTAATCCCAATCATCAAAATCACCAGCACTAACTATTTTATCTTGTGGTGGCAACAACAGAAACAAACTACTAAAAACTACAGTTATTAATAGAAGAATAACTGTATATGGTAATACATTAGCCTCAATATTTTTCAAAAATTTTCTTTGCTTTCTTGACATATTCTATCCCTGCATTCCTTCTGGTTGAACCACAAGTTGACTGTTTGTCAAACTATAATAACTTGAACTCACTGTAACCCAAGTTATCCCGTTATATTGCTCAACGGAAACTATACTTTCTGGTTCCCAACTTAAATCACAAGTTTTAGCAACAGTTGGGTCTGATACACTAAAAGTTTCAGTTTGTCTAGTTGTGTAACCGACTTGACTGGTTGTTACGTAAAATGCAAAAACACCTACTCCAAAAATTATTAGTGTCAACACGAGAGTTAACACTATTGCTGGCATATCCTTAATTTTTTCACCACCTATTCTTTTCTATTTTTTATCTACACTAATACTATTACTCTAATGTATTATATATAAATTAAGAGAAGGGAGTTTAATCCCTTCATTATTTTTCCCTTAACTTGTCTATCTGACGTAGTTATAGACCAGACCAACAATCGACATAATAGCACCGATGATAAGCACGATACCAATTATGTTGAAGACGGAGTTACCTGTTTTTTGAACGTTACCAACAGCGTTGGTTATGTTCGCATCATTGGTTGTGTTCTTTACTTGCTGTAATGTTACGAAGAAAGCAAACACTCCGACTGCTAGGATAATCAATGAGACTACTACTCCCATGATTGCTCCTGGGTCTATGAAACCGAAACTGGATTTCACTTTCACTACCTCCTTTTATTATGTTGGTACCTATATGAACGTAAATAGTATAAAAAGGTTAATCCATAAATAACTATTATTATCACTACAGGGCGAATATTATTTATCCATTATTTATCACTCCAGTAAAACAAATTTTATATATACAAACTAAATAAAAAAGTTGATATAAATTATTTAATACGTATTTTTAATTTAAAAACGTAGTCACCAATACGTTCAATTCTATAACTTGGGTCTAATGATATAATGTTTTTGATAAAACCATTGCCCGAAGTTACATTAATCTTACCTTTGTAATCACGTGTAAAACGAGCAAAAAGACGACAGGCAGGTATTGTCTCATCGTTTCTTATATAGACATAGTTATTTCTTTCTAACTGGTCAACTATAAACTTAATAGACTTTTTCATTTCTTCTGGAGTACTAAGTCTTGATACTTTTATTAATTTATTAATCATGGACTCCTCCACGTTTTCATAAGATAACCCCACTGAACAAGTATCCAAATAATATTCATAAATATGTAACCTAATGCTACTCCCAACATACCCATCTCTGTATGTGTTGAACCTCCAGGAACTTCAATATAAACTAAACCTGCCAACACCATTATCCACATTAAAATTGATGTCATTGAAAACACTACGCTTTTCTCATACACAGCTAATACAAATAGGATAAAACCCATTGACATCATCATTAAAAATATACTTTCTAACATTCTATTCCCTTCTCCTTTTTAAAAATACTATCGGTAAAACACTAAAAATCATAGCAACACTTAACATCCAATAACCAGACCCAACTATTTCCTCACTTTCAACTAAACCATAATTATAAATCGGACTTAAAGTATATAACCCTTCTGCATCAGTTATATTTACTCTCCAATAAAGTCTTTCGTTATAAGAAATAACAGGTGCTAACTGCTTTTGCACACCGTTTCCAACATTTGTATCATTACCTATTTCTATCCAAGAACCACTGTAATTAGAGTACCAAGTGATATTCATCAATGAAGAATTATGAGAAAAGACTGTTACAGTCAAATTTAAATTAGTAACATCTGCAAGATTAGAATTATTCAAAGGATAATAACTTAGAATAATAGGAGCATAGGTTGTAATAGTTGTAAAATGATACGTTTCATTTGACCAACTATAACCATTTGTTGCGTTAACAGACCAATAATAAACTGTATTTAAATCAGTCACCCAACTCGTATTAGTAAACACATATGTGCCATTTGTTACGTCTATTGATTGATTAAATAAAGTATAACCTCCGTCTATTTTATAAAGATATATACTCATATTACTGCCATTACCTTCTGTAACAGAAATAGAAAAATTATTAGGTGGTATATGGATATCAGTTGATGCGTTTTCTGGGATTTCATCACTTTGTTCAACCACCCCATAAACAGATGGATTATGATATAATATAGTTGAGTTGACAGCAACTCCGTCTGAACAATTAAAACTATAATTATGAAAACCTCTGCCTAACGTTGTGAAATAGGTATAATTTTTGCCATTTGATGTATTAATATCAAGAGCATCCGTTTCAGTCATAAGATATGGAACGTCGTCTATATAAACGTAGACATAAGAAGCAGAGTCGTTATCATCATCATTAAACGTTACATTATAATAAAATGTAGTATAAATATTACCTACTGTTGGGTTAACAGAAGTATTCGTTAAAAACGGAAAATCATTTGTAAGATTTGTTTGAACTTTTAAGTAAAAAGTGCTGGAAACATTAATTGAATCATTATCCGTTACTTCAACCCTCCAATACCAGTCTCCATCCATAAGAGGAGCAGGAATATAAGTTGTTGATGTATTTACATCTATTGTTCTTAAATTAGGACTTGTAAAGGTTGAATCAGTGTCTATATACCAAACGTACCATAACGTACCATTTCCACCTGAACCAGTCCAATTAAAAGATGTTGTATTAACATTAATTGTTGCATTGTTAGAAGGAGCATCTAGTACTACAGAAGGATAGACCATTATAGTTACCCAAGTAACTATGACTATCATATAGTAAGCAATAGATATGATAACAATAAAAGTTAACGCAAGTGATATTATCATTAGTCTACGACTACGTTTAAACTTACGTTCTTTTTTGTTGTTTTCCTTCTCTTCTTCTCTCCTTTTCATGCCTGCTCCAATATAAATAAATTCCAATTAAAATAAATGCTAAAATAAAGATAATCATATAAACAATATAATTACCATAAACAGTTTCCTTTTCCACTGGTTCTTCTAGAGCATATAAATATATCTTACATCTCGGCACTCTTTGACTCAATAAACCAGTTGAAGAAGTGTAATTATCATACGTTTCTCTCCATTCATCGTCCTTTTGCTTTGACGGGTTCTCCTCCATTATTTCAATTGTACAATTCTTTTTTTCTTTAATATCAATCTGTATTTCAACTAACTGCATCCACCCTGAACGAAAGTAAGGTGCTGTTGGTGACAAAATTATATCCCTACTTTCGGGATACATAAGTTTGATATTCGCTGTTTCTTCTTCTGAAAAATTTAAACGTACTCCTTGATAAAACTTTATACCTAAATGAGCATAAATAAGCATAGATAACTCTATGGTATCTCCTTCATCTATGTTGAAAACACTAAACCTAGAAGGATAAATAAACACACCATAATTACCAAAACTTTTGCTTCCATTAGTATAAACTACTTCTGCCCAATAATCCCAAGAAGGGATAAGTTCTGGTTGATAGTAACTACGACCTAACTGTGATGCTGTTATTTCTTGACTTGCAAATAAATCTTTGACATCAAAAAAGTCTTCTGGAAACTCTGGTAATTCTTTAAAGACTTCATCCGAAAAAGAATAGTTAGGTCTATTATCAGCAATAACAGTAGGCATAATTAGAATTGCTATGACTATGATAATAAACCTTTTCACTTTATCACTACTCAACATGTAATATAAACTGGAAGTGTGGTATATTTGTTCTGAATATGTTACCTCCTGGAATATAACTCGAACCATAATAATCGTGTATATCCGAATAATAGTACTCTTGGTTTATACTGAAACTAGGCGGTAGTATCTTTATAGCAACAACGTAATCTCCTGTTGGAGTATTAGATGCTATATCAACAGATAAATTTAGTAATCTTACCCAGTCATTAGGAAAACCTTTATACTGAACAAAATTACCGTATTCATCATTTATAGTTCTATACGTTGGTTTTAATATAGTCATCCAATCACCTGACTGCACATTATCTTGTATGGTGTCTTTAAATGAATTATATAAAGCATCGTCTGGATTCGATATAGATATACCTAGATATTTCTCTACATCTTCTGGTTGCTCAAATATTTTAGTCCCAAACAAATTTAAAGCATTTTCTGGGAAATATGGCCTTACTATGATTCCCTGATATGATTCTGTCGCATAACTTGTTTTAAAGTATGTACTAACTTCTAAAGAAGTTCCCTTTTTTGCTGTTCCTTCTTTTATAGCAGGGTAACAACCATATCCTTCTGTAATCCAAGAATCAGGGTCATTTTTAAGGTATACCTTTATAGAAGAAAACCAACCTGTATAAAACTCTGGTTGCTTCCAATAACGTTCAGAAATACGACTGTAGTCTGTAATCCTTCCTTCTTGTACTAAATTTACAATAGAAAAGAAATCTTTCGGAAACTCTGGCAAATCACCAAATATCCACTCATATTCTTCATCAAACATATTTTCATACTTCGGTCTATAGTCACCAGTTATGTTATTATATACTGGTGAAATATACTCTACTTGCGACATAGTCACACCACCAGTATAATCATACCTTGGTTCACCCGTTTTATGTATCAAATTCTCAAATATACTATCCTCACCTTGAGCAAGAAAAAATATTGCTGTGGTAACCGCTACGCAAGCAACAACTACCGTAGCAATAATTTTTTTATGTTTCACGTCTCTCACCTTTTAATTTCCTTATACATTCACAGACGTTATAGTCAAACCTATTGTGTCTTCTCCTTCAGCTGTTTCTTCTACATTTACACCATCTGAATAAAACCAGTAATCAGCATAATCACCAATAGCTATAGAAGATGCTGTTGTTTGATTGCTCGATGTTTCATTTGAGTTAGTCCACCAATATAACGTTGCGTTAGTGTTATCAAAAACACTGCAATTTACATAAGTTACACCTGTTGCAAAACCAGCATTAAATACCATATGGAAATCAACTGCTGTGTTGCCATTATTTGTTAGGTTTATTATTGGTGTTGACGGTGTTTGACTTCTTGCTTGTATTTTTGTAAAGTTTCTGTCTCCTGTATTAAATACTATTTCAGATTCTGCTCCTGCCCACGCTATCGAAAAACCAGTATCACTTGGAACAATCCAAGTAACTGTCACTGTTTGCGTTTCACCTGGTACGACACCAGCTCCAAATATTGAGAGCAATGCTAACGTTGTCAATATTGCTCCTATTTTTCTATTTCTATTTTTCATTTTCTACCTCTTTTTTAACTTTCATATATATCAGACCACAACTTCACATCTTGTGAAGAAGATTGAGCCGTTACACTAACAAAATCTAACCATAACCATATTTCCTCATAAGAATTTGGTAAAAGATTAGTTATTATTTTAGTTGATGAAGGGTCTACTGCTATTGTGTTTATACTTGGATACGGTGCTGATTCAGAAAAATTATACTTCATTGTTATGCCAGACCCAGGATTGCCCGTCCAATTTATAGAAAAATTTAATGGAACATTTCCTGTGTTTGATATATTTATTGCTGGAATTAAAGCAGTTTGATTGTCCTCCGAAACATTATATTCCGTTGTTAAACCAACACCAGAAATAGACAATGTCCAACAGGTAAAGTTAATACCGACCGATGCTGTTGTTACAGAAAATGAGTATGATTGTGCTTCTACTGTTGGATTTGAATGAGGACCAGAAGAGTTGTAATTAGTCCCATCGTAGGCATAAAAATTATAAGTATAAGAACCTGTTGTTAACTGCGTATTATAACTATAAATCGCACCCGTTGCATTATCACCTGATATCCAACTCATTGATTGATTTGTATACCAACCTGTTCTTGATACATTAACTTTAAGGTAACCATCAGTTGGGTCTTGTCCGTCATCAGTCCAAGTTACGTTAAAATAAAATACAGTGTAAGAGTCTACACCACTTGTCGGATAAACAGAAGGAGAAGATAATTCAGGTGGAGTGTTTCCTGTTGGGACAGAATTTTCGGTACCAATATCAATAAAGTTACTGCTATCTGAAATTGTATTATAAGTAGTGTTAATCCATTCACTACTTCTTTGAACTTTACTAACCCTTAACTCATCAATCATTCCATCAATGTATTCATTATCTGGAGTATAAGACCCCAAATCAACAGATGTTGCTGTTCCTGTGGGTTGTATCTGTGTTCCAGAAACCACACTATCCTTATCAACATATACATCATAATTAGCACCAGTCCAAGCAAGTACAAAATGATACCAAGTGTCTCTCGTATATGTATGTGATGTGGCAATATCCCACTTATTGGCAAACCCAACACGGAATATATGTGTTGCACCGTCATCATATTCATAAAGATAAAGTCTGCTATTTGTGCCAGCTATTCTATGGAAAAGGAAATAACCTGCTCCCCCACTAGTATACTCATCTACATTACACCAAAGTTCGATTGTTCCTTTTGTATTATCCTCAACTGGAGTGTTTCCAATAGTCATATAATCAGTGCTAGCATCATCAAAATCATTACAACCATCTACAATACCATTAGCAGTACCTTGCGTACTAACGTCAATAAATGTTGAGTCTGCATTGTTATCGGTGCTATCATATTGTGTGCCAGAAGACTCATTGAAGTGATGGATGCAAGTATAATCGCTATCCCAAGTGCCTTCAATATTTTCTTGAGAAGAACAAGTAGTATTGCCATAATACATATAAATCACTGTATCACTATCACCCGATAAACTCGTAATATTTACCCATACTGATGCGTTGACATAATTAGAGTCATTATTATAATATTCTATTTCATGATTGAATTGAGTCTCATTTGTAGCATTCATAAAAACTAAATCATCGCCATCATCTTGGGCATGATTATGTAAATCAATGTCGTTAGAAATGTTTACAAAGATAGGGAAATTAATAAGAGTATCTTCTACTAAACTATGACTTATAACTATTTGTTTAGAATACTCCCACTCAGTGTTCCACCATTCTGTTGCAGATACTATATCTTCTTTAATAAAAACAACACCTAAACAGGCAGTTATAACTAAAAGTATCACAACAAAGCGAAATGCTTTATATTTTATTTTCTTACTTTTGCTTTCCATTAATCCGTCCTTTGTTTTATAAACGTTACGTATAATGTTATCGTTATTAAAAAGGTTAGCATTAACCCAAATACATAGGCGAGTACTCCTGGGAATATGATACTGAAGAATATGCCTACAACTATCAAATAAGTCATAGTTGTACCAATACTCCTTTCATTAGCATATAACCCCGTTCCTATGAAACCTAATATAACACCCCAAGTAAAGTTGCCCAAGACGTGATAATATGGGTCAAACGCCATTCTAAGTATGCCAGCAGATGTAAAATTTGATAAATTAAAGTCCAGTTCAGTTGCCATCAACAACAATAGATTTTCTAAATTAAACATAGTGTTCAATACCTCCTCTAATAAGTTGTAAGAAACCGAAAGCAAATAATACACCGCATATTGCTAAGAAAAGACCAACTATAACCGAGACTCCCATTCTTAACTCTGCATCCGTAACAAAATTAACTATAGACCAGAGAACTCTATAAGAATTGATAAATATAATACTTATTAGAGTAGCAAAGAAACCGTAAGCTGCTCCTTCTGCTGTTGGGACTCGCAAGATATAGTAACCACCTACTGCTCCTGCTATCGCACCAACTAACAAAGCATACGCTGATGTTCCTAAAAATAACCATATAGCACCACCAGAATCACCCTTGTCTGCATTACTGGGGTTTGATAAATCATCAAGAGTAGTACTGCCAGGAGACTGACCAGAAACCTCCATATCATAAATATGCAGATAACCTACTAAACTTATAACTACGTTAAATATAAGCAAAAACATCATTATATTAAATACCTTCATTTTTCATTACCTCCTATGCTCAACTCCACCTAAAGAACCTACAATTGCTAAAGCAACAACAAACACTCCTATGCCTACTATTAATGGACCTTGCCACCAAGCAACATCAGAAAACAAACGTCCTCCGACACCAGATATAAAAGCACCAGAACCCATAAGTATGAAACCCACACCAAGAGAACCTATATATGCATTTAATCTTCCCATCGTCATTAACCATAAGAAACATCCTATAGCAATAAGAATATACGTATAGGAAACTGAAACTCCAGTATCAGTGTTATACATAGGACTAGGACCAAATATGGTCTCGAATATATCATCTATTGTTTGATTGCTAATAACTGGTTCAATCCCTCCAAATACGGCAATGTAACCAGACGTGTAGGTACCATCATAGAAGTCGCCTACATCATCTAAAGTAGTGTTAATAATCCAAACATAGTCCTTTGATGTATTACAAGGCACTGTGTAGTTTTTAATGTTAACGTTATCATAACTACTAAATATTAAAGTTCCATTGTTCATACCGTAGACCTTAAAAGAAACATTGACTGTACTATATGTTGTATCGTAGTAACGAACATAAAAACCATTAGCATAAAAACCAGAGTCTATTGATATCAAATCAAAGAAATTATAACTTTCATTTTGTGAATAAGGCACTCTTACCTCTGGATTTAACGAGTCATAAGCTGGTGCTGTTCCAATTCTCTCATATTCAAATTCATCGCAATCAACACCTAAAAAGTAGGTCTTTTCATAAACCAACCAAGGGAATATATGTAACTCATCATCAAGGTACTGAGAATGAATTATTAATTTATTTTCTTTATCGTCGTAAGTATAGATAGTTGCTCTAGGATTATACTTTAAATTAAACTTACCTGTTTCATCAGAAAAAGAATAAGTATATTTGACTAGACTGTGATTCAATGTAGTAGTACTTTCTAAATACACAGGCAAGTCATCACGTATAAATATATCAACATCTCTTTGACCCAAGTTTGGTGATACTATTCTATTACATCTGTTAACACGACCTGTCGAGTCGTTCCAGTGAAAGTCAAAGAACTTAACCGTTCTATTGATATTAAATGTTATTTTACCTTGCGAGAAATTGGTATTGTTGTTATCAAAATAATTCATTGGGTCATGAGTTACAGTAAAAGTATCCATAGTCGGGTATATAACCCTTGCTAATGTTGTGTTAGAGTCCATTGCTGAACTGCTAATGTTAACCTGATTAGTTGGAGAATAGTAATTCCAGTAGGTAGGATTGACTTCAATCCAATTTTGGACATCATCAGAATTATTATAAATCTGAACACTTGCTATGCTTATTGGAGTATAGTCTAAGATAACTGTCTTATTAACTGCTGGATTTGATACATACTCAATCTCTGTATAGGCAGAACCGTTGTTTTCAAAAATCACGTAATCAACTTCACCATAGTAAGAAACAAGGTCTTGACCAAAATAATAAATGATTAGTCTATGTGGTCCCCATCTTGTTAGGTTAACTGGTCCATACGTTCTATTCTCATATCTTATAGTAAGGTTATACTGACCACCCTGTGTATATGCTGTTATAGTGCTGTATTCACTGCTATTTTGATGTATGTCACAAAATGAATCATCCCAAGAACAATTACCCTGTATATGCGTCCAAGCAGAAAAGTAATATTGAGTATCTAAATCTAAACCTGATATTGAACAGGTTTCAGCAGTTCCTTGATATCCTAAACTACCGTCTGTTGGTGAGTTTGGATAATGCGTATTGCTATAACGTATGATTGATTCTTGATAAACGCCTGTGTCTTGATAATCAGTTATATTATCCCAAGACAGATTTATATAATTTGAACCCATATAGTCAACTGTTAGATTCTGCGGAGGACCTGATGGTTTTGTTAAAAATGATTCATTGAGGTAAGAACGCAACCAACCGAACGTTACATTGAGACACCATACAGTAAAGAAATAACATTGTGAAGAATTAAGACTAGATGCTCCATATGAAAAACTTTCGTTGTTGTAAGACCCAGATAGAGTTTTGTTTTCCGTTGCTATTGGAAAAGCATCACTGTAGAGGAAACCAACTGTTGCATCTTCGTTACCTCCCCAACCGTACCAACCGTTTAAAGTTGCTGTTGTTGCTTCTATATTTGTTGCTGGAAGAGGTATAGTATCATAAGCGTAATCATATCCTGCCACAGGATATACAAGAGGACCTTCATCTTCAGGGTCTGCAAGAACATTTACATTAAAAACTATAGAAAAAAGAAACAACAGTACTACTACTTTATTTTTATTCATTTTATCAACCTATATATTAGTATATGGTGTATCACCTATTCCATCACTATCTATGTCAGAACCACCATAATCGTCCCAATAATTACCACATAAGTATGCTCCTCCGATGATATTTGTTCCACTTGTTTTTGTAATATTAAAACGCACTTCACTATGTGAAGCAACATTAGCATTCTGTATACCATTATTTGAAAAATAATTATTGTAAATAGTTGTATACCTAATTGCAGGAGCATTTATTCCATACCCTGTGTTATTAATAAAGTAACAACCTGATATATTATAGTAATCATGCCAATGCCCAGAATCGAATTTTATACCTGAATCACTATTATTGTAAACTGAGCAATTCCATATTTCGATATGGTTGGCTTCGTCGAACTCAAACCCATTATCAGAGCAATTGAAAATAGTTATATTATCAAAGGTGTTATAATCAGAACCGTCTTCTACTTCAACACCGTCCTGACAATTATATACTACAATATTCCAAAAATCACAATTGTCTGATATTTCAAGCATTATACCATTTGCATTTGCACCAAAAATCCATGTGTCATTAATACTATTGTAATTTGAACTGTCTATTTCTATTCCCTCTACCTGTCCCGTAGCATTAATTATGTTATCGTAGGCACTATTGTTATTTGCCCCACTAACAATATTTATTGCTTCATTATTACAACCGTAAAAATAACAATTCTTGATGATATTATTCCTCGCTAGAGAACCCTGTAATTCTACACCATCAACAGCATCAAATATAGTACAATTCATTACAGTATTATTGTGCCCTAAAATTTCTATATCATCATACGAATTACAATATACAACATAAACATGTGATTTATCACTATCTATATAAAGACCATTAAGATAAGTGTTAAGTATTGTTGTTTCATTTTCACATATAAATCTCTCAGTTATAATTGCTCCCGTACTACTGTTACCAAATATAGTAACATCCTCAACTGTTGCTCTTGGTTCTGTATCTGCAAAAAGACTGTACCTTGAATAATTCCAATCATAGTAGGTACCATTCCAAAGGTAAATAAAACCATTAGATTCTATGTTATTCATTGCATATTCAAGGTCTGGAACTTGGTCATCATAGTTATACCAAGATTCATCCATACTACCTGAAACATAAATAGTATCAGCAATAAATTTTGTTCCAAAACCAGTTACTATGTCTAACTCAACTCCACCACAAACAAGGAATCCTTCATCTGGATATGTAAAAATTCCACAACCCCATACCCCACCACTTGTATTAACATCATATCCTTCTCTATCAAGAAGAGTCATTGTCGAAGCAGTTGAATTATAAAGATACATATTAAATGTTAATTCAGATGTAAATACGAAATAGTTACCAGTTATAAATCCATCAGTTACCCATACATCCCAAAATCCATTTGCAGTTGTCAATCCTGAACAGTCTACACTAAAATCTGTCCCATTAAAAGAAAGAACTCTTAAATATGCACTATGAGTATAAAAGATAAGTCCATCTTTAACAAATATGTTACGACCGAAATCTCCACCATATGAAACCTCTATTGTATCATCCCAAGTCTGGTCGCTTGTTCTATTAAACACATATCCATAGAGTGGTTCATTATATGTCTGAAGATAAACATATGTAACTGGTCCTCTTGTCTCTCCATATATATGTGTTGCTGTAGCTGTGGTTGTATTCCGACTATCTAGTAAGGTAAAACTATTTCCATCAAAAGATAAAACATGGAGATAATCTGTAACACCTTCTTCACTACAGTATATATATGTACCATCTCCCCAAACATCATACGCATTTACACTTGAACTGTTTATATAAATTAAATGACCTGCTGAGAATAAGTATGCATAAAGGGAAGTGTCAGTACCTGTATAAATATAAGTACCATCACACCAGACTGACGTATGCGTACCGTTATCTGCTGTATCATTCCAGTGGAGTTGATATGCATCATCCACATAATAAACTATAAGACCTGCACTACCCACACTTGCGAATGCATGAGTATCATTACACCAGATATCATTATATGAACCATTATCTATAGTATCCTGCCACTTCAAATAGAAAGCATCTCTACCGTCAGAATCATAAGATTGAGTTTTATAAACAGGTTCTTCACTAAAAGTAATAGGACTAAACGTCAATGCTAGAATAAGCACTATGAATATTGATGTTATCTTATGCTTTTTCATAAGGTTTCACACGACAGTAATAAACGTCGTAACTTGATAACGGTGTTGGCAAGGTGAATGATACTCTCGTTGCGTTTGCGTCGTACTGACTTGCATAGTTGACTTCGTTTATATCCGAAAGGTTAACTATTAGACTGCTAAAGGCGGAATCTGTTGCAACTTGTAAGTGATACATTGATGTATCTGCTACTAGAGACCAATTAAACGTTGGAGTTGTATCATAAATAAGTGTTCCATTTGTGTCACCGTTGATGTTGATAAACTGAGTACTACCCTGTGGTTCATATACTACAGCATCACTACCTTCTGACTCTATTGATAATTCAAAAAACTTTTCTTCAATGATATTTTTTCCTTCATCTGAGATAGTTACCTTGCCTATCTTCTTTTCGTTTGATGTGATATAAGATTCAAAGACTTGCCTTACTTCATCATCTGTAACCGTTGGTTCATCTATTTGAACCATTAATATATTTTTCCATTCATTCCCTTCGTGCAAATCAAAAGAGACATAGTATATATCCTTTGCTTTTGCTACGTTGCCTTCATAGAAATAAACGGTTGATAGACCACCTATTGCTACTCCTATTATCAGCAGTGCTACTGCTATTGTTTTCATACTTCTTACCTCCTATAAGGTCTTACCCTAATATAATATGTATCGTACCCTGAAAGAGCATTCTCTGGTGGTAACTGAAACGTTACCACTGTATCTCCTATGCTACAGTAAGCAGGGTAATTAAACTCATTAATATCCGTTAAGTTGACTTCTAAAACAGAGAAGTCTTGTTGCGTTGATATTTGTAACCAGTACATTGATGTGTCATCTGATGTTGACCAGTTTATTGTCGGTGTTGAGTTATAGACCAGTGTGCCGTTCTCTTGCCCATCCATCGTTATAAACTGTGGTGGTGTTCCTATATATTCATTATATTCCATTGCTGGGTCACCGAAGAAGTTAGTTTCCTTTACTATCATGCCGAATACCGAATCCTCGGGGTGCCCAAATATTTCACGGGCATCGTTATGTGCTTGACAAAATATGGTTGTGAGGTTGCCCTCTGTTTCGTTAAACATTTGCTTCATCATTTCTTCACCATAGAAAGTAGAAGCAACAAACCAACCGTATGCTGAATTTGCCACACCTGCAAAGGCACAACCATTATCCGATATCCAAGACTCCATCCTACTTGATGTATCTGTTCCAAAGTCAGCAGTTGAGCAACCTTCAGTATAAACAAACTTAGGAGTATCTGTGTTGTAGCAATTAGAACTGCTGTAAGGAGACCAAAGGGTACCACCATGCCCACAGTGATAAATATACTGAAAACCATCCCAACTTTCATTAAGACCATTTACATAGTCATCAAGGTCGTTCCATTGAGTTGATGTTATATAACTGTCGTTGAGGAAGGCGAAGGAGTCCTTAAACTCATCCCCTAAGTAATAGTTCCAAGGAACACTCCATATATGATAGTCACTGTCTTTTGTTGCAACTATATGACCACTCAGATAGTTCCCCTGATATTGACCTAAGTGATATGCCTTTGTCTTATTTATCCAGTTATAGAGGTCATTAGTAGTGTCTATTGGAGCACGACCAACGCACAAATCATAACCCCAGTCTATATCATCATAGTCACTACCAAAAACCTTGTTTTCCATCCAACGTGAATTTGTGTTGTTGTTCATAGAATTATGAAGGCAAGCATAATACATATCAGATGCGTGTGATGTGTCATTATAATATTGCTCACCAGACCAAGCATAACTACAAACCATTCTTGGAGGAACGACATTTTTGTTACCTACTAAAAGGACGTATGATGTGCTATATGTATCATAGCAATATCTTAAAAAGTTTCTTATTTTTGCTTGAGTATCATTAAATGAATCAAATTCAGTTGTAACTTCTTTACCGTCTGTTATCCAATGGTTACCACCTGTTTCATTTGTCGCATCACCGTAAGAACCGTTAACATAGTAAGCAGGGTTTGATGTGATATCAGTTATATTAGTTAGAAGGATATTTGATATTTTATCATCAGTTGATACTTTCCAGTTTACGAATTCATTATTGATTATTGGATAGAAGGTTTCAGTTGATATTATCACGTATTCATATGTTGTTTGTGGGTCGTAACCTGTTGTTTCAAAAGAAGGTTCTACTGTTTCTTTTTCCTTCTGTTTATAATATACTCTAATAGTTATATCGTCTATCATTACCTTATAATCTTCTTTGTTATAATAATATTCTGGGATGTGTAACCAGAGGTACTTATCCTTACCTTTCTTAATAATCTCATATTGGCATTGATGCTCATACAAGACTTCTTGTGTAGTGAAGGGTTTGATTTTAACGTTAACTGTTGGTGTAAAAGAAACTAAAGGTTTTAGTTGGTTTGTTTCTGTTGTTTGAATATCATACACTGTAACTTCATCTATCCTCTTTGTAATAGGTATGAGTTGTGATGTACCGACTTCTGGTTTAAAGTCATCGTAGTCTCTAATGTTAGTTGCTATTATACCGAATGTACCAATAAAAATTATAGAAAGCACGATAAGCACACCTACATCAAATACATCCATATTCTATAACTCCCTAATATTGTTCGTACTCTTCACGACCTGCTCCTAATATAAACCAGACTATTAAACCAACCATAGAAAACACAAAAACTAGACCAAAGATTACCTTTAGGTTATTTAGGTATTCTCGAATATAACTATCAACACCAAGTTCTTCACCTTGTTCATCAACAGTGTCTATTATATCTTCAAAAGGTTGACTAAGTACTATGAATAAAACGACTGTAATGAAACCAAACGATGCGAGACCCAAACTTGCTTTCATCCAATTTGATGAACTTTGACCTGTTCTACCTAAGACTATATTTTCACCACCTACATATTTAATAGTATTTATCTATTCTTAAATTTTTTTATTCCCCTTTTCTAATGTTCATTAACTCCTTTATAGCAGAATCAACAGTTGAATTATTTAATATAGCGTTATTGACTGCATCACTGTTAAAAGCAACAAGTTCTGATATTAGTTTATACCTTATCGGTGAGGCTATATTAGTATTACTTGCTAGTATAGTCAACAAATCTTCAGGCAATCTAGGCAAGACTTCTATCATATATTCACCAATCTTTGGTGATATGTGTTCTTTTAGAATCTTTGTTAGCAATGGTAAAGCATCCTTATTTCTCGGGTCTACACTTCCCAACATTAAGATTCTTATATCATCCTGCCATTCTGATATGGAACCATTGTCTAGTAATTCTTGAACAATCCAAACATCACCAGAATCTATAATCTTTTGTATAATTCTTTCGTCTATTCCCTTCATCCTTGCTATGTTCACAACTACCGATGGTTCTTTATCACCTGCTAATATCAACATCGCCTCATACGGTAGGTCATCCATTGTTGAAATACTAGACCTAATTGAACTGTCTGAATCACCAGCAAGATTTATTAATGCTGTTTTTGATAAAATCACGTTTTTATTCGATAAGACTGCTTTCCTAACTTCCGCAGACACATCCTTTGCCAAAACCTCAGCCATCCTGTTTGTTATATCATACCTCTTAGCAAAAATTGCTCTTACACTAGAATTTTTATGATTTAGTAACTTATCGAAATACTTCTTGGGGAAGTTTCCTTTACCTGCAAAGTACTTACTAGAATCCTCATACTTTAATAACTCCTCTATTAAATCATCAGTTAGGTCATCTCTCCCAGCCATTTCTGTCCGCAGACTCGGGTCTTTTATAAGTAGACTGATTACATCAGGTTCTAGTTTTTCTTGTCTTGCTAACTCTTTCTTTACTTCCAACTCAGGAGAAGATGCTAATTTAAACTGCACTGGTGAAACCAATCCTGTCTTTTTTGCTAATTCTCTTCTAATTTTTACTGATGGTTCATGTACAAAATGATGTTGCAAAGGTTCTGGTACATCCGTAACACCTTTTAGATAACCCTCTTTAGGTACTTTCTCCTCACCAAAGTACTTCGGTTCAAATGTCGGATAAAGTTCATAATTTATTACACCAGACCCACTCATAACATCAGAGTAACCACGAAAATCATAGGGTGTTTTTATCTCGTGAGAGTAGTAACCTTTGCTTTTAAGAATCTTTTGTAACTCTCCAACAACAGGTCTAGCTGCTAGATGTGATATTGAACCATACCAACCTCTTGAACCTACTGTTTTAGTTTCCTCTGGTACATACTCTAAACCAATATCTGGTTTACCTGTTCTTGTTCCATCAACTGTTCCCCATCTTAGCATAACTCTTCCAGATGGTCTATCTTTTTCTGGTTGTCTAGGTGAGAAGTAAAACCAAGCAACAGCATTGCTATATGCTATATCTGAAAATGGTCCTTCTTCGTATTCCCCTCTACCCTTTGAATGTAAAGGATTGACTCTTTCGCATGATGTCCAATCCTGATGTGTAGATTTACGTAATATATCTACTGGGTAATCACTTATAACTATTTTCATCTTTGTATAAGGGTTTAGTAAACTTAGTAAATCTTTTATTGGTTTAGGTGCACTTTTTGAAATATAGTTACCCAATCTTTCTCCTTTTTTAACTTTACCTCTTAGAGAAATATAATGCTTCTTTACATAATCTTTAACCCAGTCTGGTGCATCAGGCAAGTTTCCACTTATATATCTAGATACTGCTATGTTCTCATCTTTTGATAAAACAGGAGCATCTTTTTTCCTTTGCATCCTAGAACTCAAGTCCATAACATCCACCTTGCTAGGTTCTCTTACATCGAATATAAACCTTTTATCTGGGTGTTCTAAACCAAGATAACGTTCAAGATACTGATGTGCTATTTGCGTTTGCTCAAATCCTACCTGTGCTTCTGCCTCATAAACTCCAACAATGTCTTTAAAAGGTGTTTCTGGATACTCTTCTCTTTTTAATAATGCTTTAGTTAACTTAGCAGAGTATTCTGTCTCATATTTATCTTTGAAGGCTTCTGGCATCTGTTCTTCTGCTTCTGAAAAGATAGTTGAAAACTTAGGAGCAACAGAACCACTTGTACCAAAGGGAGATGGTCCGATTTTTTCAGTGAACCAACTTCGAACTGGTCTATCCTTATGTTCCTCAGGAACTTTATGCCTTCTCCAGTCAAAGGGACGGCAGTCATAGATATTTAATATCTTATCCTTATCCCAGTCTCCAAAGGGTGATATCCTAAACTTGTCCCTTGCCTGCTTAAACGTCATGTTCTTATTTGGTTTCTTCGGTAAAAAGGGTTTCCTTTTGTTACTCAATTTAAAATCGAATTTAGTTGTTGTTTCAACAGGTATTGTTTTTACTTTCTCAAATTTACCTTTACCTTTGCTTTTACCTTTTGCTTTAACACCCCAAAAGTCCTTCATATTCTCATGCTCCTCATACTATTAGCAATCTCATTTATTGCCAAGTTAACTAAACTGCTCCAAGTTGTCTGGTCAATATATTGTTCATATACACCACCTCTTGCACTTGCCTTTACTGAATCAGCAAATGGTGGATATATCTCTAAAATTATAGCATTGTTCATTTCATATAGAATCAGTATATAAGAAGGTGCTTTTAAAAACAATGCACTTTCTATGCCTTCCATTCTTGTTTCAGTAAAACCGACGTCTCTTGCCCAAGCAAATAGTCTATATAAGACATCTTGATTTGACTGAATGACGAATCTTGCTACGGGATAAGGTGTTCTTTGGTTTACAGTACTACCATCAACTTGTAAAACATTGAAACCTACACCATTAAGGAACTGGGCAAATGAACCAACTGTCTGGTTTAAATTTTGCAATAAACCTCTCTGTGAATAAGCATCTTGTTTAAACGGATTAAAGGGTTGACAATCCTTCCAATCTGGAACTTTATCTTTATCTGTGTCTAACTTAAAGTGTATTGGTTTAAAACCTATCGTTTTTATTTTCTTGCCTTTCTTAACTCCCCAATAGTCTTTTACTTTCATACAAACTATCTCCTTTACATTTACCTTCCCATTTCTTCACAGAAAAAGTCCAATAACTCATCAAACTTTTCCCCGAGTTTCTCTCTGT
>Ga0272441_10001558_pt1 | contig 48735 bp, 38 predicted proteins | sample SSMProp6N_FD_193582 | JGI IMG/M metagenome (GOLD analysis project Ga0272441, IMG submission 193582) | Marine sediment archaeal communities from Little Sippewissett salt marsh, Falmouth, MA, United States - SSM-Prop-6N | ecosystem: Environmental > Aquatic > Marine > Wetlands > Sediment ... | reverse complement strand
GACGCATCCAACTCGTCCCCCGAATCCGCTCCCGAAGCCGGGGACGAATCGCCCGCTTCATCCTCAACGGCCAAAGCCACTGCCATTGCCTCGGTCACGCCCTCCGCGTCGTCGGCCTCTGGCACATCGCCCGCAACCTCAACCGGCAGCGACTCGGCCACTGCCGATTCCGCCTCCGCGGGGTCCCCGTCCGGCTGGTCCGAAGTCTCGTCGCGCGGCGCCGGAACATCCTCCAGCAGCGCCTCACCCTCCTGCTCCAACTCGCGTTTCATCTGCGAGAGCTCTTCGTGCTGCCGATCGACGTCGGCCCGCAGCACCTCCAGCTCCTCCCCGCGAGCCATCAACGCCTGCTCGTCACGGTCGAGTGCCTCACGCCGCCGCGCATATTCCTCGGTGTCCGCGGCCAGGGCGTTCTGACGCTGCTCAGACTCCTTGTGCTGTTCCGCAAGGGTGGTCGCTCGACGCTCCAGCTCCTCCGCCAGCGATGCAAGCTCACTCTCGCGACGCCGCAGCCCCTCCTCCTGCGTGTCGAGATCCTCCACGCGGGATGCTGTCGCCGCTCGCTCGGTGTCCGCCGCCTCCCCCGCGTCCGTCTCCCGTTGATCGAGTTCCGCCTGACGCTCCTCCATCTCCCCGATGCGGGAAGCCAGCGACGCCTCGCGCTCGGCGAGTGCCTCCTCACGCTTGTCAATCGCAGCAGCTTGCTGCTCGATCGCCTCTCGCCGACCCGCCAACTGCTCGTTCAGCTCGCGGAGTTCCGCCTCCTTCCGCTCCGCATCGCTTTCTGACGACGGCGTTGCCCCGCGTTCCTGGCGCGCGACACTCTCGTTTTGCTCACCACGCTTCCGCAAGAGAGTCTCTCTGCGCTGCTCGACAACCTTCGCACGCGACGCCAGCGACGCCTCGCGCTGGTGGAACTGCTCCAGCTCCCGGGCAAACTCGCTGCAGCGATGCTCGAAACTCTGTGCCCGCTGGGCAAGCTCGGCTTCCCGCCGATGAAACCCCTCCTGCTCCCGCGCCAAGTGCTCGCGCCCCTCCTCGAACTCCCTCGCCCGCGAAGCCAATGTCGCTTCACGCTCCTGAAGCTGGACGTCCTCGCCATCCAATGACTCATGTAGCTCTCGGAGCGCATCCTTCCTGGACGCGAGTTCCGTCTCCTGCTGCTCGAGCGACTGGGCACGCTGCTCGAATTCCCGCTGTCGGTCCGCCAGCCGCGCGCCGCGCCGGCGCAGGTCTTCCTCGAGCCGATCCAGGTCGATTCGCTGCTGTTCGTGGGTCTTCGCTCGTTCGGCCAGCGCCTTCTCGCGCTTCCGCGACTCCGAATCCTGCTTCCTGAGCTCCGCCGCCCGCTTGTTCAGCTCCTCCTGCCGCTGCTCGATGCGTGCCCCCGCCTCGGCCACCTCCGCTTGCTGGCGCTCGAGCCCCTCTGTCTCTGCCCGGAGAATCGATTGCAACTGGTCCAGTTCGGCGCAAAGCTCCCCCACAGTCCCCGAGACCGCCGCGAGCTTCGAGGCGAACTCCTGGCGCAAGTCGGCACCCGGCGTTGGCGCGGAGGGGGCCGTCGCGGAAGGCGCCCCGTTGTCAGATTCGACGCTCATGCAAAACCTTCCCACGAGCCATTATCGGCAGTGCCACGCTGCCTCCCGCAGTCCCCCACCCCCATCGGCGCCTTCGTCCGATACAAAGCCGGATTCCCCGACCGCACCCCGCGCTCCGCCCTGTGGACGTCGCTCGCTCCTCGCCTGATAATGGTGTGTTTGTAGCTTTGTGCCCGCACCTGCTCCAATCCGACCATAAGTGACCGTAGGGAATGACAGACAACTCGAAAAACGACGTTCCGGGGGACATCCCGCCTGCGGAATTCCGCCGTGCCATGCACCGGGCAGCCGATCTCGTCGCCGACTACCTCGAACACGTGCACGACTATCCCGTCGTACCGAAGATGGAGCCCGGCGATCTGCGACGATCGCTCCCCGCCAGCCCCCCAGACCAGCCCGAGCCGCTGGACGAAATCCTCGGCGACTATCGCACTCTCATCGAGCCCAGAACGACCCACTGGAACCATCCCGGTTTCATGGCATACTTTGCCGTTACCGGTTCCGGGCCAGGCATCATCGGCGAGACCCTCTCAGCCGCCCTCAACGTTAACGCCATGCTGTGGCGCACCGGGCCGGCCGCCACCGAACTCGAGGAGCACGCGTGCGACTGGTACCGGCAGATGCTCGGCCTGCCGGAGCGTTTTCGGGGGCATCTGAACGACACGGCGTCCGTCAGCTCGATGATCTCGCTCGCGGCCGCCCGAGAGCGTGCTGCGGATCTGGACATCCGTCGAAGAGGGATGGCCGGCCGGCGGGATCTCCCACCGCTCACGCTGTATTGCAGCGACCAGGCACACTCCTCCATCGACAAAGCCGCGGTTACCCTCGGCTTCGGCCTTGACAACTTGCGCCGCATCGAAACCGACCGCGATTACCGGATGAGAATCGACGCCCTTGAGCAGGCCATCGCCGCTGACAAGGCCGCCGGCCGCCGGCCGGTCGCGGTCGTCGCAACGTACGGGACGACTTCGACGACCTCGATCGACCCCGTACGCGAAATCGCCGCCATCGCCAAACGTGAGGACATGTGGGTGCACGTCGACGGTGCCTACGCCCTGGCGGCCGGAATCTGCCCCGAATTCCGTGAGCCGATGGTTGGCCTGGAAGATGTCGATTCGATCGTCACAAACCCGCACAAATGGCTCTTCGTCCCGGTTGACTGCTCCGTCCTGTTCGTGCGGGATCCCGATCTTCTCCGGCGAGCATTCTCGATCGTGCCCGACTACCTGACCACCAGCGAGACAGGCGTCACAAACCTGATGGACTACGGCGTCCAGCTCGGCCGTCGCTTCCGGGCGTTGAAGCTCTGGATGGTGCTGCGTCGCTTCGGCGTCGAGGGGCTGCAAGCGCGCATCCGGCACCACTGCTCCATGGCTCGAGACTTCGCCGCCTGGGTCGAGGTGGAACCAGGCCTGGAATTGGTCGCCCCGGTGCCGTTCAGCACGATCTGCTTCCGTGCCGTCCCCGACCTGCCACCCGAGGAACAGGACCGGTTCAACGAGCGGCTCGTCAACGAAGTGAACGCTGCCGGCCCAGTCTTCATCTCACACACCCGCCTGCGCAATCGCTACGTCCTGCGACTCGCCATCGGCAACCTGCGCACCACGCCTCAGCACGTAGCCATGGCGCAACAGTTGATCCGTGAAGCTCATCAACGACTCCTTACCGGGGAGCCAACGTGAAGAAACGCGTCGCAGTCGTTTTCGGCACTCGCCCCGAGGTCATCAAGCTGGCCCCCGTGATTCACGAGCTGCGCCGGCGGCCCGACGACGTTGAACTGACCGTCTGTTCGACCGGCCAACACCGCGAAATGCTCGACCAGACACTCGCGGCTTTTGACCTGCACCCAGGTATCGACCTGCGGCTTATGCAGGCTGGGCAACACCCCACCGACCTGCTTGGTCGGCTCCTCGCCGCTCTGCGAAGCATGCTGGCCGAAATGCGGCCCGAGGTTGTCGTGGTCCAGGGTGACACCACCACCGTGATGGCCGCCGCGCTGGCAGGTTTTCTGCACGGCGCGCGCGTCGCCCACGTGGAGGCCGGCTTGCGCACACGCGATCGGCGAGCTCCGTTCCCCGAGGAGGTCAATCGCCGCGTCGCCAGCGTCGTCACCGACGACCACTTCGCTCCAACGCTCAGCGCTCGCGGGAACCTGCTGGCCGAGGGTGTAGCCGCGGAGCGGATATTCCTCACCGGAAACACCGTGGTTGACGCCCTCCGGTGGATGCAAGCCAAGGTCGCCGATCGGCCGCTGCGCCCCGACCTCGACCCCGGTCGTGCGCGGCTGATCCTCGTGACCGCCCATCGCCGCGAGAGCTTCGGCCAGCCGTTTCACGACTTGTGTGCGGCGTTGCGCGACATCGCCGAGCGATTCCAGGATGTCTGTCTCGTGTACCCTGTGCATCTCAACCCGAATGTGCAGCGAGCCGTCCACGAGGTGCTCGACAACTGCCCGAGGGCGCGACTCGTGCCACCGGTCGATTATGCCGACTTCGTTGCGTTGCTCTCACGCGCCCACCTGGTCATCACCGATTCGGGCGGCATCCAGGAGGAAGGCCCCGCCTTGGGGAAACCCGTACTCGTCATGCGTGAGAAGACCGAGCGGCCCGAGGCCGTCACAGCCGGCGTCGTTCGCCTCGTTGGAACCGATCGAACCCGCATCGTGCAGGAGGCCACCACGTTGCTGTCGGACGCGGAGGCCTACGCCACCATGGCGCGACCGGTCAACGTGTACGGCGATGGGCGAGCGGCGGAGCGCATCACCCAGATCATCCTCACCGGGAAGATGACCACGCCGCCTTTCGAACCACCCGGCCCATCCACGGAGTGAGGACACCATGCGGGCGCTTTGGCTGGTCCGCGCCAATCTGACCCGACACCCAGGCGGTGACACGACGCAGATCCTGCACACGGCCAAGGCCCTGCGGCAGCGCGGAGTACAAATCGACATCGCCCACTCCAGCCATGTCGATCTGCAGGCATACGACGTCGTCCACCTGTTTCACCTCGACCGCCTCTGGGAAAACGCCGAGCATGCCCGCCGGGCACGCGACGCCAACCGCCCAATCGTGTTGAGCACGATCTACTGGCCATCCAATGAGTTCGACCGTGGCGGCCGGGCCGGCATCCAGGGCTGGCTGGCCCGCAGGCTCGGGAGTTCCACCTACCAGAACCTCCGCGTCGCGCAACGCTACTGCATGCATTGCTGGGAGCGGCGCCGGTTTCCGCGCCTAGCCGCCAAGCCGCTCAGCTTCCAAAGGAACGTCGAGGAACTCCTGCACGCGGCCTCGGTCCTGCTCCCCAACAGCCGCGCCGAGCAATCCATCATCGAGCAGCGCTTCGAGCTATCCCGCCCCGCCGTGATCGTCCCGAATGCGGCCGATACCGAGATGTTTCGCCCGCCGGACGAGCCGTCCGCCGCAAAACGCGACGGGGTCGTCTGCACGGGGCGGATCGAGCCGCGAAAAAACCAGTTGGCGCTTATCCGCGCGCTGCGCGGGACCCGGATCCCGCTCACGCTTGTCGGCGGCCCCGGCCGCTACAGCCGCAGCTACTACCGCCGCTGCCAGCAAGCAGCGGACGATACCGTGCGGTTCGTCGGCGGATGTCCGCCACAACAGGTCCGGAACCATTACCAGACGGCCTGCGTCCACGTGAACGTAAGCTGGTACGAGACACCCGGATTGGCCAGCCTCGAAGCGGCACTGTGCGGCTGCGCCATCGTGGTCACACCTGGCGGCTCGACGCGCGAGTACCTCCAGGAAAACGCCGTCTATGCCCAGCCGGATGACCCCACGACCATCCGCGAAGCGATCGAGCGCGCGCTCGAGCGCGGACCATCATCCGAACTCGCGGATCGCGTGAGGCAGCAGTACACGTGGGAAGCGGCGGCAAAGATGACGGCGCAGGCATACACGCTAGCGATGGACCTGCATTCACCCCGCTGATCCGTCCGCGCTCAACCCTCCGCGGCACCCAGCGATGTGAGAAAATCCACGTACTCGCGCGCCCGGACGTTCCATTCATTCTGCCGAGCGTAGGCAATGCGCGCGTCGACGTCTGTCGAGCGAGTCTCCAGCGCGGTACGGAGGCAACCCGCCATCTCGGTGGGCGACCGCACCACGTCGATCAGCCTGCCGAACGAGTCGGTGTCCGCGACGGGCGTCGTCACCACCGGCTTGCCAAGGGCTAGGTACTCGTACATCTTCACCGGGTTGGCTGCGGCCCCAACATCATTCTGCCGAAATGGAATCCAGCACACGTCGAAGGTCTTAAGATAGGCCGGAACCCGATCATACGGCCGCGCGCCGAGAAAACGTACGTTCGGAAGCGCCGCGAGGCCGTTGCCGTTCCCCCGCGCGCGTTGAGGCCCAACGAATACAAAATCGAAATCCGGCAAACGCCGCGCGGTCTCGCGGATCATGTCCCAGTCGATCCACTCGTACAGAGCCCCCACGAAACCGACCACCGGCCGCTCCGTGGCCGGCACATCACGCGGCCGCGGGCAGCTCGTTGACAGATGCTGAAACCGATCCACGTCCACCCCGTTGCGGATCAACCGGACCGGAAGATCGGGACGGCGGGCACGCAGCGCCTCGCCCAGCCGTTCCGCCGTCACGACTGCCCCACTCGCCCGCCGAACAAGCTGCTCCTCCCACGTGTGATACAAATCCGCCAGTTCCGGTCGCCGCACGTGCACTTCCAGCTCGTCGATGCAATCGTAGATCACGTGACGGAAAGGAAGCTCCTCCAGCCACGGCGCCCAGACCGGTGATACCACCAGGGCCGCCGTCTTATCCCACTCAAGGTGCCGATCGAGCTGGCCGCGTAGCGCCGCTGCTCGCCGCCGCGTCGCCTCGGTGAGTCGTGCCGCGCCCACGCGCAGCCACCACCGCGACGGGTATGTCGGCCAAGGCCGAATCACGGGCGCCCCATCCCGAGAGGCAAACAACCCGCCCATCCGCTGCAACGCCGTTCGATACGAGGGCACCTGCACGAACAGCGTCGGATGCCCCAGCCGCAACCACGCCTCGGTCAGCATCCGCGTGCGACCGACCAGGCCGAAGTCCCACGTCACCGCCGCCAACGACACCACCGTCGGTGACGCTCGGTCTGTGCGCCTATCATCCGCCCCGTTCGGCGTGCACCTCGGCCCGGCTTTCGCCCTCAAGTCCTGCCTCATGCGTGCTCAATCGCGGTTGCTGGTGCGGAAACCCACGTGCAGCCGCCTGCACACCCGCTCCACCGGTCAACGGCGTGGATGCCTCGCCGCGGCATCAATCCCTGCACACCGTCCCCCAGAACCTTACCGCAATCCCCGCCATGCTCCAAGCGCCCGGCACAAACCGACGCCACGGATCCCGTGCGCCTTCCCGAGCACCCCAAAGACACACGCCAACCCGCTCGTCAATCCGATGGGCGTTCGGTCGCCACCTCAAACAGGTCGCGGCGATGCCAGGTCTCCCAGATGTCGAGCCCGACCGCGCGAACGCCGTGCCAGTATTCATGGTCCTCCAAGGTGTACTTCTGAAGCAGCGCGGCAATCTCCGCGCGGATTCGCTGTCGATACTCCGGCTTCAGGCACAGGATGACTCGGCGCCCGTTGTACTCGAATGTCACCTTCACATCGCCGGTCGTTTCCGGCTTGTGCTCGAACAGCCGCCGGCCCGGCGTGCACCCAGTCGACACGATCAAGCCATCATTCAGACAGCTCACGGGCGGTGCCCCCGCGACATGCGAGATGATCCGCATGCTGTGTTGCGGGGCGTTGAGAAGCTCAGCCGCCCGCAGACCCATCTTCACCCCGATCACGGAATACGCCCCGAGATGCTGGTGCAGCTCGTTCATCAGAACCTGTGCCAACCACTCGGTCTCGCCGTGCGCTGCGATGATCCGCGCCTTCCGGCGCCGCACATCCTCCTGGAAAATCTTGTCCGGAAACGGATCAGCCGTGAAAACAACCCGCGTCTTCTGTTGTCGCCCGTCCACGAGGCTTCTGGTCAGCAGCCGCAGCAAACCACCGCGATCCTTCGGCTCGAAAACGCCCGTTTCACCGTGCTCGTCGAACAGCGTAGCGTCGAGGACGTACGCGAACGCGACTTCGTCGAAAAAGCGGCTCAGCTTCTCCACGTAATGCTGCCGCACATCCGGCACTTGCAGCAGCCGATTGAAACACCCCTCGCCAATCGACGTGCCGGGTCCGAGGGTCCGGTTGCCTTCTCGCCACGACGTCGGCTTCTGGGCCGCAGGGCCCGGGACGATGAACTTCAGCGAAACGCCCGAAGCCCTCACCGCCGCCAGGGCAGCACGGTCATAGTCGATGTTCCAATCTGCTCCGGGCTCCGGCCCGCCCGCCACCACCACCTCCCGGATCCCATCCTTCAAATCCGGTTTCGCGCGCAGTGCCGCCGCGATATTCGTCAGCGGCCCCAGGGCGAGGATGACCACCTTTCCGCGCTCGGACGCGTACGCTTCTGGGGCAAACCGCCGATGGAACGGCTCCCCGCACGCCGGCAATGCCTGCGACAGACGGCTTTCCGCGAACGCCCGGAACGGCGGCGGTTCTGTTCGCAAGCCCTTCGCCGAAGCCGCAGCCGCATGAAGCGGCACATCGCGGCGATTGAACAGATCGAGCATCCGTTCCGCGTGCTCCACGCACTTGGCAGCACTCGCCACCCCCTCGGTGGCGACAATCGCCGTTATATCGACGCGCGGGCTCTGCAGCGCCGCGGCGAGCGTGACGGCATCATCCAGCCCCATGTCGGTGTCGATCACCACGGTCGTGCTGATGGGGACATCGTGCGCTACCGCCGGTATCGCGAGGAGCGCTATCAACAAGACACCGATGAGCCGAGAACTGCCAGAAACGCGCATTGTGAACCTCCTTCGCACGGTCTGAGGCGACTACACAATCTGCATGCTGCATGCGAGCGGCCAGCATACCGTGTTTGCCAATACCTTGCAGAGGCCAGCCAAACCGGCCGCCGCTGGTCTGCTCTCGTAGGCCAGCGTAGAATCACCAAAGGGCAAGGACCACAACAGCCGGGAATCAAGAGTGGATGCAAGTGCGATGGTTCGCCGCGGTCTCATGACAGCCGTTTTGTCCATCATTATCCTCGCCGGCGGAGGACTAGCGGCTGAGGGGGCCCTTGCGAGACATCCGGGTCAACATGTCGGCCTGACCTTCTCCATCACCGACGACGCCGTCACCTGCGAGATCCTGATCTCCAACGACCTCCTCAACCTGGCCCTGCTCACGGATGCGGACGACGCACCCGACATCACCGACCCGGACACGTTCAGCCGCGCAGAAGACGGCGACGAGTACCAGCTCGCTCAGCCCGAGGTCGACAAGCAGCTTCGGGCGTATGTCGAGACCTTCGTTCAGCACACCTGCACCATCACGATCAACAACGAACCCGTCGACCCACAGGTGCAAAAGCTGGAGTTCATCCCGGCGACCATGCCAGGGTACCCGGGCGGCGCTCTCCGCTTGCCGCCCGATGGCCGGATCACCATCACCTACCCGGCCAGTGAACACCCCAAGCGCGTCGGCATGGTCTGGGACCTCTTCCCCCAGGATGCCAGCCGGGCCGCGTTCGGCCTCGAGCCCGCCATTGAGGTCATCGCCGAGCTCAGCGCCGGCGACGAGAACAAGATCATCGTCTTCACGCCCGATGAGCCCGAGATCGTCTGGCACGCACCCACCAAGCCGGCGGCACAGCGCATCTCGCCCGTCGTCGTCGCCGTCGAGCCCGTTACGATCCAGATTCCGCTGATCTCAGTCGGCATCGTGGCGGTGTGGGGCATCGCGTTGCTAGGGCTGCGGTTCTCACGCTATTGGACGCCGATGCGCCGACCGGCGCTGGCACTCTCGGTCCTCCCCCTCGTCATCGCGCTGGCCGCACACAGCGCGGCCGTGGCGCGCATCGCCTCCCCGTGGGGCAAGACCGTCAAGCCGCCGACCGACGAGGAGGCCGCGGCCCTGTTCGAGCGCCTGCAACGCAACGTCTACAAGGCCTTCGAGAAAACAACCGAGAGCGACATCTATGACGTTCTGGCTCAGAGCGTGGATGGCGAGCTGCTCGACAGGATCTACAACGAGGTCTACCAGAGTCTAATCCTGCGCGACCAGGGCGGGGCGATCGCCCGCGTCCAGGCGGTCGATATCCTGGAAGCCCTGGTCAAATCCGCGGGCTTGGTCGAGGGGTCTCAGACCGCCGCCTTCCAGGTGCAAAGCCGGTGGCGCGTGCGCGGCGCCGTCTACCACTGGGGCCATGTTCACTCACGCACCAACGAGTATCAGGCCCTCTACACGATCGCCCAGCGCGGTGAGAAGTGGAAGATCACCAACGTGGATGTCCTGGAACAACGACGGATCATCTCGGATGACGACGATCCTCTCGTGCCGCCGCAGAGCGTTGGGGGGGAAGCGATGTGATCGAGATCGAGAACCTGGCATTCGAATACGGCAGGTGCGGGTTTCGCCTCCGCGTTCCCGAGCTGCGAATCTCGCGCGGCCAGCGGGTGGCGTTCATCGGCCCGAGCGGTGCCGGCAAAACCACGCTCATTTACCTCATTGCCGGCATCCTCACGCCCGACTCGGGCTCGATCCGCGCCGACGGTGTCGACCTCACACGCCAGGGAAACCGGCAGCGGCGCAACTTCCGGATCTCCCGAGTGGGCTTCGTCTTCCAGGAGTTCGAACTACTGGAGTATCTGTCCGTCAAGGACAACATCCTCCTCCCGTATTACCTCAACAGCACACTGCAACTAACACCCGGCGTGCGGCAGACAGCCGACAGTCTCGCACAATCCATGAACCTGGGTGACAAGCTGAGGCGGTTCCCCAAGACCCTCTCGCAGGGCGAACGGCAACGTGTGGCCATCTGCCGCGCCCTGATTGCCTCACCCGACCTGCTCATCGCGGACGAGCCAACCGGGAATCTGGACCCCGCCACCGCCCAGACCATCCTCGCACTGCTCCTCGAACAGGTCGAGCAGCGCGGCGCCACGCTCCTGATGGTCACCCACAACCACGCCCTGCTGGACTCCTTCGATCGCGTCGTCGACATCGGCGATTTCGCCTCAGGTGATGAGTCATGAAACGCGTCCTGCTACTCGCCTGGCGCTACGTCGTGTACCACAAGGTCAAGACGGCGATTCTGACGATCTGCCTCACACTGACCATCGTGCTGCCCCTTACGGCACACATGCTCATCACTTACTACGGCGAATCCCTGATGTCGCGGGCAGCCGCCACGCCGTTGATCGTCGGCGCGAAGGGCAATCGCTTCGACCTCGTGCTCAAAACGCTCTACTTTGGATCGGCCGAGCTGGACCCGGTCTACGTGTCCGAGGTCGAGACGCTTCGTAGCGGCGGATTGGGCCGCCCGATCCCCCTCCACCTGCTGTACACCACCCGGGAATACCCCCTCGTCGGCACGTCCCTCGACTACTTCGAGTTCCGCAAGCTGCGCGTCGCCGACGGAACCGTACCCTTGCGCCTGGGGGAAGCCCTGCTCGGCTCCCAAGTGGCAGCCGACCTGCAGCTCCGCCCCGGCGACCATCTCTTCTCGGATCAACAAAGCGTCTATGACATCACCAAGACGTATCCGCTGAAGATGCACATCGCCGGCGTGCTCGCTGAGTCCAACTCGCCGGATGACCGCGCTGTCTTCGTCGACCTGAAAACGGCTTGGATCATCGGCGGCATCATGCACGGCCATCAGGACGTCGTGGACGAGGCGGACGCCAACATCATCCTCGATCGCACGGACGAGGAGGTCACAACCAACGACGCGATCGTCGAGTACAACGAGGTCACGCCAGAGAACATCCAGACCTTCCATACACACGCCAAGCCCGACGAGTTGCCCTTGTCCGCGATCATCGTGCAGCCCTACGATCAGAAATCCGCCACGCTCCTGAAGGCACGTTACGGCCTGTCCAAGTTCAATTGCCTGCTCGTGCCCAGGGACGTCGTCGAGGAGTTGATGAGCCTCGTCTTCAAGGTCAAGCGGTTTTTCGACGCGAGCTTCGGCTTGGTCGCCGTCTCCACCGCGCTGTTCCTGATCCTCGTGATTCTCCTTTCAAAGAGGATCCGCAAACGCGAGATGGAGACTATGCTCAGAATCGGCTGCAGCCGGATGACGGCCTTCTGGCTGCAGGCTGGTGAGTTGGGGATCGTGCTGGTGATCAGCCTCGGGCTGGCCGGCGTATTGTCCGTGACAATCGTTCTGGCAGCCCCACTGTTCGTGCGACTGCTCTAACCGGCGTCGCACTGGCAATCAATACGGATTCGGCCGCAGGAGACTACCATGATGAGCAAGTGCATTTGCAACATCCGAACGCGCCCGGTCATCGCAGGCGCGACAATGGCCCTGATCGGTATGCTCGGCTTGTCGGGCTGCGAACGCGCGCAGTCCACCAAGCCCGCTGCCGCACCGACGGTCTGCACAACGTTCTACCCCACGACCTACTTCGCCCAGCGAATCGCCAGCGATCTCGTCAACGTCACCAACCCCTGCCCGGCCGATGCGGATCCCGCGTTCTGGATGCCGTCTGATGAGGATATCGCCGTTTATCAGCAAGCGAAGCTGATCATCATCAACGGAGCCTCGTTCGAGAAGTGGCTGGACAAGGTCACCCTGCCCGAGCAGCGCCTGGTCGACACCACCAAGCCGCTCGAAGCCGAGTTCATCATGCTCAAAGACGCCGTCCGGCACAAGCACGGGCCCGCCGGCGAGCATACCCACGAAGGTGTCGACGGCCACACGTGGCTCGACCCCGTCAACGCCACGCTCCAGGCCACCGAGATCAAGAGGGCCTTCGACAAGGCCTTCCCGGAGCACGTCGCCGAGTTTCAGCAGAACTACGACAAGCTCGTGGCCGACCTCGAAGCCCTGGACCAGCGATTCCAGAAGGTCTCCGAGAAAATGCGCGGCGAGGTCATCCTCTGCAACCACCCGGCGTACAACTACATCGGCCGGCGGTACCAGTGGGACCTCAAGACCTTCCACCTGCATCCGGACGAGATGCCCGGTGAAGAAGCCCTGGCCGAGATCAAGGCCTTTGTCGACGAGCTGAAGGATAAGCCGGCCAAGCGCATTCTGTGGGAAGGCGAGCCGCTCGCGACCATCGCCGAGAAGATGAACGATGAACTCGGCATCGCCAGCGTCGTTTTCTCACCATGCGAGGCGCTGGACGCCGAGCAACTCGCGAGCGGCAAGGACTTCCTGTCGGTGATGAAGGCGAATGCGGACCGCCTGGAGAAAGCGTTCGGCCAATAGGCTGACACTCGGCACCTGATGGGCGCGCTTCATGACCGGCGCCGGGAGTATGACGCCAGTGGCCGCCAGAATGCAACAACACCGACAACGGAACGCAATGGCAGGGGCTACGGCGGCGTTGCTGATTGTACTTGGGTTCGCGGACCCGTCGGCCTTGGCCCACCGCGGACACGCCTTCGGCAACCCGTTTCACCAGGTCTCGCTGGACGAAGCCCGCAAGCTGGCGGTGGATGAGTTCAAGCTCATCTTTCTCTACGTGACCGCACCCGACGGGAAAGCTGCCCCCTATCTCCAGCGACCCGCGTGGCACGACTGGCGCGCGATCGACCTGCTCATCCGCGAAACCGTGGCCGTCAAGCTCGACAGCCGCCGAGACGCCTATCAGCTCCGCCGCTACGAGCTCGACCAGTTCCCGGTCATTCTGCTGCTCAACGACGATGGCAGCCCGCGCCGCCAACTCGACGGCAATCTGCCGATCGAGAAGCTCCTCGACGAGCTGGCGGAGGACCTGAGCGGCAACGACTCGGTCGCGCGCGTGCGTGAAGCCGTTCGAGTCGGTGGCGGCAACGACCCACTGGCGCGCGAGCGCCTCGCCGACGCGCTCGCGCGCCGTGGTGCTCACGCGGAATCACTCGAAGCGTACTTGTGGTGCCTCAACGTGGGACTGCGCGAGTATCGGCCCTACGCCTCCGCCCGACGACGATTGCTTCTGCAGGGGTTCACCCGGTTGGCCCAGCAATACCCGTCCGCCCGCCAGGCCCTGGAGAAGCAGCAGGATGCGATGGAAAAAACACTGCGCGAGGAGCGCGACGACGCGAACCTCGCCCGTGACCTGGCCGAGCTCAATCGCTGCCTCGGCCAGGATGCTCGCACCTTGACCCTGTTCGACCAGCTCCCGCCCAATCGCCGCGCACGCACCGTGCTGTTCGATCGCGTGCTGGACCAGTTGATCGCCAAGCGGCGTTACGGAGAGGTGCTGGCCCTCGTCGAACCGGCGCGGGCGTTTCGGGACGAGGTCATGCTCGCCCGGCGATCCCGCTCAAGAGGCGAAGAGCCGCCCGACGCACGCCCGGAACGCGGCACGCGCGCGTTCGCCGTCGCGCGCGGCGCCGCATTCGTCGAAGCCCTCGGCGCATCCGGCAAGACCGCCGAAGCACGCAAGCTGATCGACGCCACCCTCAAGTTTGACCATACACCGGCCACGCACGCGCTCTTGCAGCAGCACACCCGGCGCACGGCCAACGCCACGTTGATCAGCTACATCGAATCGCGCACTACCACGCAACCCGCCTCACCCTCACAACAGCCATAAGCGCGCGCAACCCCCTTCCCGACAGGACATCTGGTGCCCTTCACGCCATGCGATAATGAACGTGCGGGAGAAACGCCAGTGTGGTGTCCACCGGGAGAGGCCACACCGTGCACCGGGAGGCTGACAGGACCGCTGTAGAGCTTGCGCGGCGACCGCGCGCTACGAGCAGTCGCATCGCTCGAAGCGTGCATGTGGACGCTTTGTGCGGCGTGTGCGCGCCCGCAGGTCAGAAGCCAACCGGCGACCCGCAGCCGAGCACCGAAGTGCGCAGGCTCGAGCGGCGACTTCATCGCTGCCGCCCAGGATCGGCCGGGACGTTCCCAGCCCGCCGTTCGAGCCTCACCGGGGTGGGCCCCAGCGGCCCGCCCCGACTCTGTCTCACATGATGCCCCCCTTCGCGTCCTACTGCCACGCTTGCGACGGGCCGACGAGCGCGCCGGGGTTCGTCGCGTAGTGCCGAGCCGTGTCGACAGCGATCTTCTTCTCCCTCACCAATCGCTGGAGATCATCGTCCAGCGTAAACATACCATCGCGCTTTCCGGCTTGGATGGCCGACTCGATCGACTCGATCTTCCCGGATCGAATGGTGGACTGCACCGCTTGGTTCGTGTGCAACACCTCGAGCGCCAACGTGCGTTTACCCGTCTCATTCAGCGACGGCAGCAACCGCTGACACACAACGGACCGCAAGCTCATCGCGAGCTGCGTCCGGATGTCATCCTGCGAATCATGCGGAAACAGGTCGACGAGGCGCGTCAGCGCCCCTTTCGCATCACGCGTGTGCAGCGTTGTCAGGATAAGATGTCCCGTCTCCGCCGCCGTCAACGCCATCTGCGCGGTTTCACGGTCACGGATCTCGCCCACAAGGATCACGTCTGGATCCTGTCGCAGACCGTGTTTCAACCCATCAGCGAACGAGTCGACGTCGCGCCCGACCTCTCGTTGCGTCACGATCGCCCCCACCCCCGCCGGATAGATGTACTCGATCGGCTCCTCCACCGTGAGTACGCGCTTGGACGCATCCTGACGCAGGAGGTTGACGAGCGACGCGAGCGTCGCCGACTTCCCGGACCCCGTCACCCCGGTAATGATCACCAGCCCGTTGCGATGCGAGATCAGCCGCTCCGCAAGATCCCGACCCAATCCGAGCCACTCCAGCGACGGGATCTCGCTCGGGATGTGACGAAGACAGGCGCACCAGTGTTCCCGTGCCAGGTACACGTTCGCCCGAAAACGATACTCGGTCCCTTTGTGCAGGAGCGACACGGAACAATCGCTGTTCTTGAACTCGTGCAGCCCGGCCCGTGACCGCTCGGGCAGCAGAGATTCGATCATCTGCTGCGTCTGCTCCGCGTCCAACGCCCCGCCTTCGGCCGACTGCAATCGCCCGTTCACGCGAAACGTCGGCGAGTACCCCGGCACCAGGTGCACATCCGAGGCTCCGCGTTCGACCGCGATCTCCAGCAACTCAAGCAACTCGGCGGAGGGCATCTCCAACTCCCCGGAATCATGAAACCGGGCGTGATCGAGGGCCTCATCGAGAGCCTCGGGACTCATCGTGCTCATATCTACTTCAAGCATGGTCACCGTTCCAGCTCCGCGGAACAACTCCCTCGCCCTCACCCCGTCCGCGTACTCGGGGATACCAATGGCGTGGTCAGCCCTTATACGCTTTCGGCACTGCGGAGTTGCGTGTGCGGTAACCGGCCAGTTCGGGTGGCTACGATGACCCCGCCGGGACCGGTTACGCGGCCTGGCCTTCCGCACTGCACCATCCCAGAACTAGCTTTATGGATTATGGGACCCCAATCCCCCACTGACCCCCAAAAACGCCCCCCTACCCGAACCGGCCGCGATCCCGGATCGGCCCCACCCGAAACAGCGGCTTCTGGAAGCTCTCCAGGTACCCCTTCGTCTGAAAGTGCGTCAGCAGTTCCTCGACCGTCTTGAACACGCCCGTCGCCGTCTCCGTCACGAACGGCGAAGGCTCTGCCGCCGGCTTCCAGATAACATAGACCTCTTTCGTCCCCTCAAACGCGTGCTGAAGCTCGCGCTCCACCCCGGACGAAAGGCCAGGTTTCCCGCTTGGAAGCTCGGGAACGAAGCTCACGATGATGTCCGACTGGTCGATCAGCTTGAAATCCCGCGCGTAGATCTGGGCGTCGATGTCCCGTGCAACGCTCGCAACCTCCGCGACGTCGAAATCCACCAGCCGATCATGAACCGGAATCGCGAAAGTCGGCTTGCCCGCCTGCTCGGCCTCCGCAGCGTGGCTCAGGAGACGCTTCTCGTCCATGTCCCCCGGGTCAAACGTGATGAAGTGATCCGCAATCACCGCTCGAAACGCATCGATTTCCGCCAGGGTCTCCGGCATGTCCATCACGTGCGTCATCGGGAACGACGGGTACACGCGTTTCGTCTCGGGCCGAAAAACCAACCGATACAGCGACTCCACCGCGTTGTCCTCGAACCCACGTGCGAATACGAAGAAACGGTTATGCCCCCGCACAGCGTTGGCCAATACCTCCGTGGCGAGAATCTCCTCCTCCCGCCACACGAGGATATCCTTCAGCGAATGCGCAACATCGTGCTCTCGCGTCAACCGCTCATGCACGCTGTCCACGTTGTCTACCAGCGTGATGTACAGGTCTGCCGTCAGCAACTGCATCTGATCATGGTCAAACGCCGGAAACAGTCCGTGTTTCCAGCGAAACGACGCGTGCGTGTTGACGATCGCGGTTTCGTGCTGGTCAACTTCCGCGAGGATGTCCTTGAACACGGAGCGCCGTAGCGAGCGCAGCCTGGCCAGCGGAAGATCGAGGATCCGCCCCGGACGCACGTCCGGAGCCTCCGCGTACATCATGTCACCCACGTGAAACCGCCGCACCGGCGTACCACGCGACTCCGCCAGGCGGGCGACCTTCTCGATGAACGGCTTCTTGTCCACCCCAACCTGGCCGGTCACCACCACACGGCGACCGGAGTGGGGAGGTGGGCCGAACAATCCGGGTTGTGCTTCCTGATCCATTCGCTTCGCCACCGCCTCGTAGGCCCGCCCCCGGCTATTCCTGTCGGTCCTTGACGCACGGAACCGATTCCTTATCATGATGTGTTCGCGGCGAATTGCAATCCCTCGTCGCAACACAGAGCGGCTGTGGCGGAATTGGCAGACGCGCTAGGTTCAGGTCCTAGTCCGGTTTAACCGGGTGGAGGTTCGAATCCTCTCAGCCGCATAAGCCACCAGAACGGGCGATCGGGATAGCCCCGGTCACCCGTTCTGCAAACTCCCCGCGGGAAACCCACACCTCGATCACTACCCCCCGTACTCCTCGGCGTAGCGCTCGGGATGCGATCGCTCGCGTGCAGCCTCGCGAACTCGTTTCTCCTGGGCGTCCGCCCGCCGCTTGAACACTCGGCGGATCAGTAGATTCGCACCGATGCCCAAACCGATGCCGACCACGCCTTGGTGATACACGAGCAGACACGCCAGTCCGGCGGCGACTGACGCAATGACGATCGCAGCCACCCAACTGAACATCACCCACATGGTGCGGGCAAGCTTCAGGTCGGCGTCGCCGCGCTGAAAGATGCGATCCGCCGCCCCGGTGGCGACGACTGCCGCGAACGCCACGTACGTCGTGGAAACCGGCAGGCCGAACCCGGACGCCGTCGCGATGACGCCGGCCGAGACCGCGAGGATGACGCATGCTCGCAACGAATCATAGTGCATCGTCTTCCCGGCCGGCGTGACCTCCGGCAGCGGTGCCAAAATGGGGCGACGCGCCCGGTAGCGCAGCAGCAGGCGTGCCAATGCCACACACCAACCTGGAGCCCACAACCGCACCTGGTGGGCCATGCTGCCGGCGTGAACCGCTGCACTCGTAACCCGCTGTGCATTGCGCGTCATCATCCCGCCTGCCATCAGCAGCCCGCAGCCGGCGAGCGCCCACGCGGCGATGGGAACGTCCGTCGCCGCTGCCACGCCGTCATCCGCATGCCTGATGAGGTTCAGGGTGGCCAGCCCCGGTGCAGCGCAATTGGCCAGATCGTTCTGGCCAAACGCGAACGCCATGGCAAACGTGCCGACCACGGCCAGCGCCGGAAACAGGCGCCTTGCCGCTCGCTTCCCAAACAGGATCAGCAACACGTGAATGATGGCCGCGTATGCGATCCAGAGTACCAGCAGGGTGACCAGCGCGCCGTAGGCCTGAACAAACTCGTGGTTCAGGGACTGTACGATGCGGACGTCCCGCATCCCCTTGATCAGCATGAAGTAGGTCAGTCCGGCCAGCATTCCTCCCCCGACCCAGCTACCGTGCGCGAGGAGGACGCCGAGATTCGTCGTCCGATCACGAATCGCACCGCGCACGATGCGCTGTATCAGGAACCCGGCCATACCGGTAATCGCTATCGAGCTGACGATCGCCAGCAGCACCTTCCCGGCCGTCGTCCAACTCACGACCTCGGGCCCGCCCAGCGCTGTCGCCGCCCCCAAAAGCTCAAACACCAAGCATGCCGTCGTGCTCACCGGCATCCCGAACGCCGAGTAGCTGTACAGGAGGACCGTATCCACGATATACACGGCCACGTAGATCGCGACGGCTTTCTGAAGCGACAGGTTCGGATGCGCCGGGTCAAAGATCCCCTTCCTTGCAGTGTCCATCACCTGCGATGATGCTGCCGCCCCGAGAACCACTGCAATCCCCGCCACGTAAACGGCCGTACGCCGCGTCAGAACGCGAGCCCCGAACACCGCGTTGACCAGATTGGCCGCATCATTGCGCCCGACCTCGATCGTGTCCCACAGCAGCATCGCGACCGCGATGACGCCGGCCCCCATCAGGAACACCGTCTCCCCGGACGTGGCGCCGAGCACGGGCGTAATCACTCCGATAAGCGAGAAAGGCATCGCTGCAGGCACCTCTCTGCGTCCGTGCGATACTAGTGGCCGTTACCTCGCCAGCATGCGCCGCAAGCGCTCCGCGGTCTTGTCTGCGTGATTGGCCAAAGCCCCGAGGTTCTGAAAGATGGCCGACCACAGAAAGATGTCCGTGGCCCTGAGCTCATCCTCGAGGGCAAAGAGCCGTTGCGCGAGTCTGTACTGGAGCTTGTCCGCCACCCACTCCTCGTGCTCGGCGGCACGCACGCGGGCCATCACCTGCTCACCACGCGGCCCCGAAAAATCGGCTTCCACCACGTCCTTGAGCAACCCGAGGGCCTCGTAGAGCTCTCCACAGACCTTCAGAACCTGCTGAACATAGCCCAGGATGTCTTCCGCCAAGACCGGCGGCATCTCGAGCTTCTTGATCGTGAGTTGGACGGCCAAGTCCTCCGCCGTGTCCGCCAGGTCGTCTTGCACGTGCAGCAGTGCCAGCAGGTCGCCTCGAAACACCGGCAGCGAGAAGATCTTCGGAATCGTCTGCCGAATCTCGGCCTTGATCTTGTCCGCCTCGTGCTCCGCCTTGAACACCGCGTCCGCGAACTCCTGGAGCTTCTCGTGATCCCCGCTGCGGATGCACTCGAACATCGGCCCCACCAGGTCAACGCACCGGCGCACGTGCTCCATGTGCGAGGCGAGCGGCTCGAACGGCGACTGCTTTCGCCAACTGAACCCATCCATCACGAACTCCCTGCAATCTCCACAAGCCGATACCACATAAGGCCTTACGGCCCAACTTGCCGCCCGTTACATTGTGAAGGATTCGTTAAGGCTGCGGCTGCCGCATCCTCCACGGCGGCGTAACGTCGGTCAACCCCCCGAAGGCGACATCGATTCTTTTTCGCCAGGTCGCGGGTTGGGTAGTCCGCCCGCTCCCCCGACGCACACCGCGGAGATTGCGCCCCCGGCACAGCCCGTGGGGAGGCCCTCGCCGTCGTCTGGAGCCGCGCCGCTTACTCGTGTCGCAGCGCGTCGATCGGGTGGATGATCGCCGCCTTGAACGCGGGAATAATCCCAAAGAAGATGCCCACGCCCGCGCTGAACCCCAGCGCCAGGGCGACCGACCACATCGGCACACGGAGCGCCACCATGCTCGGGTGCATGCCGGCGATGTGCGTCGCCGTGTAGCCCAGCGTGATCCCGATCGCCCCGCCGACCGTGCTCAGCACGACGGCCTCTGTCAGGAACTGGATCAGGATATCGCGCCGGCGTGCCCCCACGCTCTTGCGCAAGCCGATTTCTCGCGTGCGCTCGGTCACTGAAACGAGCATGACATTCATGATGCCGATGCCGCCGACGAGCAGGGAAATGCTCACGATGCCCGCCAGAACGCTCGTCGCGATGATCCGAATATTGTGGAACTCCTTCAGGATCTCGTCCTGCTTGAAAATGCCGAAGTCGTTGGAGTCGCCCGACTTCAACGCGTGCCGCTGCCGGAGTATCCGCACAAGCTGAGCTTCTGCCTCCGGGATCTCCGCCTCCGCCATCGCCTCGACATAGAAGGCCAGGTACTTGCGGCGTTCGGGGTACATCTTCAGCCCCGTCGTCCACGGGATAATCAGCATCTCGTCCTGGTTCTCCCCCATGAAGCTGCCCTTGGACTCCAGCAAGCCCACTACCTGAAACCGCTGGCCGTCAACATGCACGTAATCACGGACAATGCTTTCGTCACACTCCAGCTTCCGCAGCACTTCCCGCCCCAACACGCAGACCGGGGTACCGCTGTCCACATCCACCGCCCCGAAGAACCGCCCCACGTCCACGTAGAAATTGCGGATCGGTTGAAAAAACTCGTTCGTCGCCCGCAAATCCACGCCCGTGAGCTGGTGGCGGCCGAATTCGATCGTGCCCCGGCCAAAAATCACCGGCGATGTGCGCCGAACGGACCGCGCCCCCGCGTCAACAGCCTGGATGTCCTCGATGGTCATCTCCGCCCGGCGAAGGTATTCCCCCCGTGGACCGCGGACCCACTCCGGGTACACAACCATCATGTTCGTGCCCAGGCCGCGAAGGAAATTCGTCACGTAATTCCCAAACCCCTCCACCAGCGTGACCACCGTGATGATCGACGTCACGGCGATGATGATCCCCAGAACGGTCAGCAGCGAGCGGATCTTGTTGGCCCAGATCTGGACCAGCGCGGTAACCACATTGCTCGCCGCCCCGTAGATCCGATCGGGAACGAACAGCACGGCGCCAACCACGAATCGGACGAGCTTCATGTTCAGGCTGCCTCATCCCCAGGGGCCGCGCCGGCCCGGTCATCAACCCGTCGCTCACTGCGGCACATGTCCTCGACGATCTGCCCGTCCCGCAGTCGAATGCTCCGCTCGCAACGCCGGGCGATCTCAACCTCGTGCGTCACCAGGATGAGCGTCTGGCCCTCGGCACGGAGACCGTCCAGGATGGTCATGATCTCCTCGCCCGTCGCGCTGTCGAGGTTGCCCGTTGGCTCATCGGCCAGAATGATGTCGGGTTGCTGCGCCAGCGCGCGGGCGATCGCCACACGCTGTTTCTGTCCACCCGAAAGCTGGTTCGGCCGGTGATGCGCCCGATCCAGCAGGTTCACCCGCCGCAGAGCATCCAGCGCCCGCTGCCGGCGATGACGAGCCCGCGTGTACCGCAACGGCAACTCAACGTTCTTCAGCGCTGTCGTCCGCGGCAACAGCTCGAACGACTGAAACACAAAGCCGATCTGCCGGCCTCGAATGCGGGCCAGCCGCGACTGAGAAAGTTTGGACACGTCCTGCCCCCGCAGACGGTACATCCCCTGCGTGGGCACATCGAGACAGCCGAGAATGTTAAGCATCGTGCTCTTGCCACTGCCCGACGCCCCCATGATCGCCACGTATTCGTTCTCGTGGATCCGTAGCGTCACGCCGCGCAAGGCATGCACCAGCTCCGTGCCAACCCGGTACGTCTTGGAGAGGTCGACCAGCTCGATCACCGGGATCCCGTTCCTGGTAGGTGCCTCGCCGGTCATGCTTCCTGCTCCTGCGGCGGCTGCTCGGCCGAGTCGGCGGGGGCCGATGTCGTCGTCGGCTTTTCCTCCGCCTCATCGCCCGCATCCTCTCCCTCATCCGCCACGCCGGGCTTCTTGAGCACCTTGATCCGTGTCCCACCCTTGAGTTGATCGAGGCTGCGGTACGGACCGGTCACAACCACGTCGTCGAGCGCGATTCCAGACACGATCTCTACATCCGTGGCATCGTTGATCCCCGTCACCACCAGGTGAGGTTCCGCCCGATCCTCCTCCATGCAGAATACCAGGCGCACGTACTCGGCCTGGCTCCGCCGCTGCCCCTCTGCCAGTTCGGCCTCCTGCCGATCATGTTTCTCGAGCAGCTTCGCCGGCAGATCTCGGCGTTTGCGATACACAACTGCCTGGACCGGAATCGTCAGCGCGTCGTCCCGCTGGGCCACCTCGATCTCCACGTTCGCAGTCATCCCGGGTTTGACGCGCGGGTCGTCGCCGGTGATCAGAATCAGCGTCTCGAACGTCACGACGTCGCGTCCCAGAGGCTTGGTACCCTTTGTGCCAACCCGGAAGACACGCCCCGCGATGCTCCGCCGCGTATCCGATTGCAGGTAGATGCGGGCCGATTGATCGCGCGCGACGAGTGGAGCGTCGGCCTCATCCACGCGGCAACGCACCTGCATCTTCGACAGATCGCTGATCACCATGATCCGCGTACCGGGGTTGTTCATCGTGCCCGTGACCACCACCTCACCCTGCTTGGCAAACCGCTGCGACACGATGCCACTGATCGGCGCCTCGATCACCGTCTTCGCCAGATCCTCTCTGGCCGACTGCAAAGCTGCCTCCGCCTCGATCAGTTCCTGCTTGCTCATCTGCAGGGCTGCCCGCGCCCGAATCAGAGCCGTCCGGCAGTTCGCCAACTCGAGCGGTGATGTCGCATTGGTTTCGCGCAGACGCTGCTGTTGGGCCCAGTCACGCTCGGCTTTCTCCAGGTCAGCCTCGACCTGCACAATCAACGCTTCGAGCTTCGCCACGTTCGCCTCGCGAGAAAGCACCCGCGCGCGGTAGTCCGCATCATCAAGACGGCACAGGAGGTCACCCGCCTTCACGAGGTCGCCTTCCTCCACCGGCATCTCGATGATCTTCGAGACCACTTCGGAACTGATGTCGACCTCTTCGAACGCCTCCACCTCGCCGGGCGCCTGCACCGTCCGCGTGATGCAACGCTGGGTGGGCTGCATCGTCTCGACCTCAATCTCCGGCTCTCGCGCCACGTGCAGCATGCTCTTGCCGTCTTCGCTGCGCGTGAGATCGTTCAAGAGGTAGATCCCCCCCACCATCACACCGAGTATCACCAGGCCAACGATCGTCTTCATCTCCTGCTCCGATCAGCCTTCTTCACCGATAGACTCCCCGCCTAGCCCGGCGGAGCCGCTTTCATCGCCTGTGACACCACCATTACGGTCAGCCCGCACCGCGCAGCCGCCCCCACCAGCCAACAGAACCCGCACACCAGCCAGGCCCGCCAACCGCGAAGCTGCGAAGTCGTCGCCAGGCCGACGATCACAACCAGCCAGTACCAGATACGGAAAGGATCCAGCCCGGTCAGCACGCCCGAGATGGCCGCCACCTGCATGGGATCCATCTCTTGTCCCGGGCGGATGAGGGCCACCACCGGGGCCAGTGAGGTGTCGATTTCCAGTGTCGCGAACCGCAGCATCAACCCCAGCCGGATCAACACCCGCAGCAGGTCGACAAAGCCCGCGAAAACAAAAACTGTCAGCAGCGTGTGCCATTCGGCCTTGCGCCCCGAAAGAGCCACCACGCCGTACAGCACCGCGGCCCCCAGCAACGTCACGGCCAACGCCTTCAGGGGTTCGGCGACGACCACCTGCATGCGCTTCAGGAGCTTCCGAAACTCCCCCATCTTGTACTCGGCCTCGTATCTCTCTCGCAACTCCGACCGCTCGACCACATCACGCTGCATGCTGTCGATGCGGGCGATGTTCGCACGGACCGCCATATCGACCTGACGATCGATCAGCCCGGTCTCGATCATCGCCCATCCGCTCAACGTCACGATCGTCAGCAGCACCAGCAGCGGCCATCCCCACGCCGGCACGTCCTCAACACGAGAGAACAGCCGGCCGGGTGCCAGAAACACCAACGGTATATGGCGAATGCCGACGGTGCGGCGCGTGGCGACTCTCGGAAGCTCGGACAACGTGACGCCCTCGTCGTGCATGTACCCGCAGCCGGCGGCGCGCAAACCAATCCCGCCCCTGCACCGCACCCGCTCTCGGGCCACGCTCGGCCGCCATTATAAGTGCACCGACGGCCTCAGAGTTGTATTCGCTCGATAACCCACATGATTCGACATCCTGATGCAAGAATGGACACCGCAACCAGCTTTCGGTTGGGTGTCCACTGCGGAGCAGTCGTTTCGGGATGGTCAGCCGTCAGGAGATCGCGAGCGCGCGGGCAGCCGGTACCAACCGGCCGTTCTCAATAAGCAGCTTCTCGCTCCGGGCCAGTTCGAGGTCCGCCTCGGTCATCATGATGGCCAGATCGCTGAACGAGACGGTCGGCTCCCAGCGTAGGACCCGCTGCGCCTTGCTCGCATCGCCCTGAAGCAACTCCACCTCCGTCGGGCGAAAATAGCGAGGATCGACTTCGAGGTGCCGTTCGGGGTCAAGACCGAGGTGTCCAAAGACAACCTCCACGAACTCCTGCACGGAGTGCGTCTCACCGGTCGCGATCACATAATCGCCCGGCTCGTCCTGCTGAAGCATACGCCACATGGCCTTCACGTAGTCCCCGGCGAATCCCCAGTCGCGCCGAGCCTCCAGGTTCCCCAGGTACAGCTTGTCCTGAAGCCCCATGGCGATCCGCGTGGCACCACGCGTGATTTTCCGCGTCACGAACGTCTCCCCTCGCCGGGGCGACTCGTGGTTGAACAGAATGCCGTTGCATGCGAAGAGCCGGTACGCTTCGCGGTAGTTGACCGTCTGCCAATACCCATAGACCTTGGCGCACCCGTACGGTGAGCGCGGGTAGAACGGTGTCTTCTCGGTTTGGGGAACCTCAGCCACCTTGCCGAACATCTCGCTCGAGGAAGCCTGGTAGAAACGCGGTGGCCGCGGCAGCGCCCGGATCACCTCCAGCAGCCGTAGCGTGCCGAGGGCGTCCACATCCACCGTGTACTCCGGCTGGTCGAAGCTGACCCGCACGTGGCTCTGAGCCCCAAGGTTGTAGACCTCGTCCGGCTCGATCTCGCTCAGGATGCGCGACAGGGCGCTCGCATCCAACAGGTCGCCATACACGAGCCGCAAGCGAGCATCGACCGTGTGCGGATCTTCGTAAAGATGGTCGATCCGGGCCGTGCTGAAAGACGACGACCGCCGCATCATCCCCCACACGGTGTAACCCTTCGCGACCAACAACTCCGCGAGGTACGACCCGTCCTGGCCCGTAATACCGGTGATCAGTGCTGTTTTCGGCATCGATAGTCTCCACTGATTGATCGGCACCCGGACCGATCATCCTTGCGGCCACTGGAGACTTTCCAACGCCGGACGCGGTTGCTGCGCGGTCCCCCAGCCCCCCTGCTCCCCACCAGCTAGGGCATCTCGCCCAACACGTTCGTGAACCGGTAAAACAGGTGTAATGCCACGAGAACGAACACCACACCACACACAGAGATCAACGTGCCAAACCGGGCCATGTCGCGTGTCGAAACCGCCCGTGTCGCGAACGCGATGGCGTTCGGCGGTGTGCTGATAGGCAGGCTCATCGCCAGCGAGCAGGCAAACGCCACACCAATCGCCCCCAGTGTCGGCGTGAGTGACGAGATCGCCATGACGATCGGGATCATCAGGTTCGACGCCGCCGTGTTGCTCATGAAATTCGATATCGTGATCGAAATGACGGCCACGACAGCAAGAACCAGAATCTGCGGGATCGACCCAAACGGTATCTGGCTCATCAGCCAGTCCGACAGGCCGGTGTTCTGCATTGAAACACCCAGCGTCAGGCCGCCGGCGACCAGGATCAGGATGTCCCAGTCGATCTTCCGCAAATCCTCCCGCCCCAACACGCCGAACGCCGTGAAAATCATCACCGGGAATAGAGCCGTCACGGCGGGCGGGATGTGGTGCAGCCCCGCGGTCAGCCACATGAGCACCGTGATCGTGAACGTGACGACGACGATGCCCAGAGCCGGCGTGACGTTCAGCGGCTGCGGGAACAGGATGTCGAAACGGTCCCGTTTCGGCGGGAATATCGCCAGAAGCAGCGCCCACAAGATCAGCAGCAGCACCAGCACAATCGGAACGGCCAGGATCATCCAACCCAGGAACGTCACCTCGTGGCCTGATTTTTCCAGCACGCTCGCCGCCACCGCGTTCGGCGGCGTGCCGATGATCGTCCCCATACCCCCGATGTTCGCCGCAAACGGCACCGCCAGAACCAGCGCCCGCTTGAACTTCTCCCTCTCCTCGAACTGTCTGAACACCGGCGCCAGAATCGCGATCATCATAGCCGCCGTCGCCGTGTTCGACATGAACATCGAGAACAGCGCCGTGGTCAGAATCACGCCCAGCAGGACCATGCTTGGCCGCGTGCCGAAGGGCTTCACGAAAGCGCGGGCCAACCGAACATCAAAGCCGTGTTTCGTCGCCGCCACAGCCAGAATGAACCCCCCGAAGAACAGCACCAGAATCGGACTCGAGATCGGATGCAGATAGGTCGCGACGTCGCCCCGCGGGAGACCCAACAGGTACACATCGAGCACGATCACCATGATCGCCGTGGCGAACGGCGGAATCAGCTCGGTGATCCATAGCCCCGCGGCGCCGACGAAGACCATCAGGCACTTGCGCTGCGCATCGTCGATTTCGAGCGGCAGAAAGCCCACGCCGACGGCCAATCCCAGAACCAGCATCGTCTTGAGAGCCTTCTTCCAGTTCAGCGTGAAGACGACGCGAAACTCGGATTTTCCTACCCTTGCAAACTCCATCACGGGCCTCATCTCGCGGTTCGACTGCCCCCCCGCCAAGCGCGGCGACAAAAAGTCCCGGCAGCATACCGACTTTGCCAACCGTTCGGAAGTCGCCCATCGTGAATGGGAGAGGCGTCACGCCTCCGCGCGCAACGCCGGCCAGGTTGTGTCGGCCATCACCCGGTCGGAATTCCCCTCTCGTCGGCGCGGTGACCCGCGCCCGCCAGCCCCCCTCGCGAATACAGTCTACGGTCGCCCCAGCAACGCGATCCGCGCTCGCAGTTCCAGCTCCGCCTGCTGCCAGTCCCAATCCGGATCGCCCGGTGTCGCTCCCCGCCCCACGTAGATCTCGTACGCCCGCTGCCGGATCTGAGCGGGCGTCGGATCACCGTACGGCGAGGACTTGCGGACGGTCTTGGACTGCTGCCCCACCGGGCTGCTGAACGTGGCAGACGACGGCATCGGTTCCTCCTTGATCTGCGTGGGCTCTCGTCAACGCTGAGGTGCCCCTGCAATCGTCCTGATCGGCTTGCCGGCTGGAAAATCTGAAGGTCGAGGCGCGGGAATCGGTGGCGCAGCGGCGTTTTTCGCGCGGGATCGGTGCCGATAGTCACTCGATCAACCGACCGGGCACTCCGTCGAGGTAGCTCAACCGCTCTGGGAAGCCCCCTTCTCCGTCTCCGGCCGAACCAGGCAGACCAGCGTCTGCCCCGGCGCGGGCTGGATCGTCTGATCGGCCGTGACAATGCTCAGCCGACCGCTCTCGCTGATGGTGCACATCGGAACCGCCGTCTCACCGTACAGCGCCTGAAACGCGGCGAAGTCGAACGTCTCCGAGAGCCGCGTAGCCTTGACGGTCATCTCGTCAGCGAACCGGCGTGCCAACTCGCGGTAGGTCATGTCCGGTCCAAACAACCATCGCCCGTGCAGGTGCTTGTGGCGATCAGGCTTGCTTTGCGGCTCGTTCTGCGGCGGGAGCTGGTAGCACTGGGCACTCCCGAACACCCGCGTAAACCGCTGGACCGCCAGGGCGTTCACCCAGTCGTTGGGCGTCACAGCCAACACGCGTCCCAGGCCGCCCAGGTCGATCTCGTCGAGCGCGTATTCCGCCAGGATGCTCCCCGAGTAGGTGCGCAAGCCTGCCATGCGGGCTGCCGCGACCCGGTGGCGGTTGCTGTCCACCAGGAGGACGGGGAGGCCTTTCTCACGAAGCACAGCCGCGAGCGCCTGCGCCCACGGCTGCGCGCCGATCAACAACACGCCCTGCGGATTCGGATCCGCCACCCCCACCCGCCTCGCCAACAGCGGGGACGTCAAGCCGTACACGGCCACCGTCCCGATGATCGCCAGAAACGTGATGGGCGGAAGAAGGCGTGCGTCCGCGTAGCCGGCAGCTTCAAGACGCAACGCGAAGACCGATGAAACCGCCGCTGCAACAATCCCCCGCGGCGCCATCCACGCCAGGAACAGACGCTCCCCACCCGTCAGGTTTGACCGCATCGTCGATAGGAGCACTGTCAACGGCCGGGCCACGAGAATCAGAACCGCGACGAGAAGCATTCCACGCCATCCGACCGCCAGCAGATCCTCTCGCTGAAGCCTCGCCGCCAGAAGAATGAACAACGCCGATATTAGAAGAACCCGCAGGTTCTCCTTGAACTCCACAATGTGCTTGACGTCCGCGAGCCGCTGGTTGGCCAGACCAATCCCCATCACGGTGGCCGCCAGAAGCCCAGACTCCGGCTGCACGGCGTTGGCCAACGTGAAGACCGCCACCACGAGCATCAATGAGACAGCATTCTGCAGGAAATCCGGAATCCAATACCGTTGCAGCAGCAGTGCCAGCAGCATCGCGGCCAACAGCCCCAATCCACCGCCGGCCACGATGGTGCGCAGAATCGAAACGACGACGTGCGTCGTGGCCGCCCCGGCCCCCGCGCTGGTGCTGCTCAGGACCTCGAACACCAGGACCGCTAGCACAGCCCCGATCGGGTCGATGACGATCCCTTCCCATTTCAGGATCGGCCCCACGCGACCCGTCGGCCGTATGTGACGCAACAGCGGACCGATCACCGTCGGCCCGGTCACCACCAGCAAAGCACCCAGCAACACCGCCACGCCGGGCTGGAGTCCGAAGATCAACCAGCCCGCGGCGGCCCCCACCGCCCACGTGATCAGCGCGCCCAGCGTGATGAGGTTCCGCAGCACGTTGCTCACGCTGCCGAGTTCGACCAGGCGCAGCGTTAAGCCCCCCTCATACAGAATCAGGGCCACCGACACCGCGACGAGCGGAAAAAGCAGGTCCTTGAACCGCTCATCGGGATCCAGGACCCCTGTCACGGGGCCCGCCAGAAACCCGAACAGGAGCAGCAGCAGGATCGACGGCAGCCGGAGCCGCACAGCGAGCCACTGCGCCCCGACGCCGAGCACCACGATGGTCGCTATTTCGAACAGGACGATCTCAGACACGCCGTGGCTCCGAACCGGATGCGTCTTTCCCAGAGTCCGGATTCTACCCGTTCGCAACACCGACGCGAGACCCGTCTTGAATCTGCCGCGGGATCGGAGCACGGATCACACATGGTGAGCCGTTTTCGTGATTACAATGAGCAGCCGTGTTGTATCACCTTGCAGGGAGACCCGGAGAACACGCTATGACATTGCGGCTTGAACTGAGAGCCACCGATCTTGTCGACCGAAGCGGCCAGCAACTGACTTTGCTCAACGTCGCCAACACCACCCGACCGCGCGCCGGTACGGTCGCATATCAGTTCGGAACGAAGCATGGCTCCAAGCACCTGACGTTCCCGCATGGAACAAGCCACCACTGGCTGACTTTGCCGGCGGTCACACAACCGACCACGCTTCGCGTGGAATGCGCCGATCAGGTGACGCAGACCCGCGTCCGGCCGGCTCGAAAATGGACCATCCATCTTGTGAACCACACGCACACGGACATCGGCTACGTCGATCACCAGCACAACGTCGAGCATGACTTCTATCACTTCCTCCTGGAGGCGATGGCGTTGGTCGAGCAGACCAGGAGCTTCCCTGAGCCGGCGAGGTTCCGCTGGACCAGTGAGACGAGCTTCCACATCCGGAACTTCATCGACCGGGCATCCCAGCCGCAGATCCGCCAACTCATCACCCACCTGCGACGCGGCAGCATTGAGGCCGCCGCCGGGTTCCTGCAAATGACGGATCTCCCGAACGCCGACCAGGTCATCCGGTCCTTCCGCTTCATCCACAGCTTCGCCCGGCAGCACCGCATCCCGGTGTGCACAAGCATGGCGTGTGATATCAACGGCCTCCCCTGGATGTATCCCGCCGCTCTCCACGACCTCGGCGCCGACAACCTATCCATGGCCATCAACGCCGACATGGCCCGCTGCCCACTCGAAAGACCGATCCCCTTCTGGTGGGAATCGCCCGACGCAAAGCGAATTCTCGTCTGGCACGGCGAGATCTACCTTCTCGGCAACCGCTGGGGCATCGAGCGTGGTGCCGAATTCTGCCAGGAGAGCATCGCCAACTACCTCCGCGACCTCGCCGCCGGCGGCTACCCCTACGAGCACGCGCTCGTGCTCATGTCCGGCGTGCGCCTCGACTGTGCGCCTCCGACAATCGGCCCCAGCCTGACGGTTCGCGACTGGAATGCACGCTTCACGAACCCCACGCTGCGGTTGGACACGCTCAGCCAGTGGTTCACGCACATCCGGCAGACGATCCCGGACGACCTGCCCGTGTACCGCGGTCACTGGCCCGACTACTGGGCCCACGGGCTCGGCAGTGGCGTCGATGAAGTCCGTTTCGCGCGTGAAACACAGCATCTCATGCGCGCCGCGGGGCTCGCCGGCGCGTACGTTCGCGCCACGCGCGGTGCCGGAAGCTGGTCTCCAGACAATCTGGAACACGCCTACGACCAGGCCGAGCTGGCCAATGAACACACCTGGGGCGCTGCGTGCAGCGGGTCGCGTCCCTACAGCGACGTCGCCCGCATGCAATGGCAAGTCAAACGCGATTACTTCTACTCCGCACGCGTGGCCGCCGAGGTCGCTCTGCACAACGCGATGGAAAACGTCGGACGCGATGCTCTCGCCGGATCACCCGGCGTGGTCATCCACAACGCCCTCGCATGGCCCCGGAACGGAATCGCGGAGTTGGATTGCGTGCAACGCCCCCTTCCCGGGTACCGCATGGAGAAGCTCGTCCACCCGACGACCCACCGTGCTGTGCCATGGTGGTCCGATGAGCGCCGGGGCACGCTGACTCAGGCCCACATCGCCTGCCCGGAGGTGCCCGCGACCGGACACCTTGTGCTGCCCATCGTCAAGGACACGCCCAACAAGACTCTCGAACCCGCGCCACTTCCCGGCAAACCACACTTGATGGAGAACAAGTACTACCGCGTCCGGCTCAACCCGCGCACCGGGATCGTTGAGAGCATCTACGACAGGCAGTTGCGACGGAACCTCGTCCGCCGACATCCACACCTGGCATTCGGACGAATCGTCTACGAGGAGTTGCCATCTGCCGAGGCGAGGATGTGGGCCAACGCCCCGAACCGCAACGAGCTGCTCAAGCCGCGTGCCTTCAGCCGATCGACGCCCAGGGCCAGGAGACTAACAAAGGTCGCTCTGCCCGGCCGGTTTCAGGAGATCAGCTTCGAGGGAACGTGCCGCGGCCTGGACGGTCTGGCGACGGTCATCCGCCTGTACGAAAACACCAAGCGAATCGACCTGATCTGGCGTCTGCTGCTCCCAGAACACACCGATCCGCACGCGGCCTATGTCGCGTTCCCGTTCGCCGGCGCGAAGCCGAGGACCTGGCTCGAGGTCCCCGGAGCCCCGATGGAGCCCGGCAACGACCAGATCCCCACCACGTGCTACGACTTCTACACAGTCCAGAACTTCTCCCGCATCGAGGCGCAATCGACCGCGATCACGCTCGTGCCGCGCGATACGCCACTCGTCCAGCTCAACGACATCGCCACGTTCCAGTTCCGCGAGAAGCTCCCGCGATTCAACGGCGCCATCATCGCCTGGCTGTTCAACAACTACTGGCACACGAATTTCCCCGTCCGCCAACCCGGTGAGCACCTCTTCCGCTTCAGCCTGACCAGCGGGCGACCGCGGACCCACGCCATGGCGGACAGCTACCGCTTCGCTTACGACGTCGCCAATCCGCTGCGCGCGCGCTTCCTGCCCGAGACCCCGGCCTACCAGCACCGGACGCCCATCGCCCACGCCGCTCAAGGCTCCCTGCTCTCGATCGAGCCGAAAAACGTCACGCTCCTGGCAGCCCAACAGACCGAACAGGCCCGTACCATCCTGCTGCAACTACAGGAGACGGCGGGAACGAAGACACAGGCCGTCCTGCGCTTTGCCGAGCTGCCCCCGCGACGCGCGTGGCTGACCAACCTGTACGGAGAACATCTCCGCCCCATCGCCGTCCGAGGCCACACCGTTCGGTGCAGCCTGCCCCCGAGCGCACTAGCCACGGTGAAGGTCGAGCTCAAGCCGGCAGCGAAGGCAGCCCGCGCAGATTGACGCCGAGGAGCCCGTCAGCTAGCGTCCCATGTCGGCGTACGAGTCGGTCCGTGAATCGCGGTCACGGGGGCAGGGAGGGTCGCCATGGCCCGTTCGCACACGCTCGTTCTGGCCGGCTACCTGGCACTCCTGGGTTCGCGCGCACCCGCAGCCGACCACGAGATCACCGTGAAGGTCGATCCGCGCGTGGAGCTGATGAGCATCATCTTCCGCCTGGCCGGCCACCCGGAGTACAACCAGCCCAACTCCAAGTCTCCCTACGCCGACGACGTCGAAGAGCACTTCGGCGACTTCCGGAAGCACGCGGTCATACAGACCGCACGCGAACTGCGAGCCACGCGGGGCGTTTCGTACGACGCCGTCATGGGCATGGCGATTCACGTCCAGGACGTTCATGAGTTGAAGCCATGCATACCGTTCAAGCGGAAGCCGGAGCGTCTGGACGCGCGCTGGAAACCGGCCGAGGCCGACGAGTTCCTCCAACACGCCCGGCAGTTCGTCGAAGACACGCGCTTCGAGGAGTTCTTCGCACAGCACAAGGACCTCTACGAGCAAACCGCCGCGCGCATGTCGAAGAAGCTCCGCGAGCGATCCTACCTCGATTGGTTCAACACCTTCTTCGGTGCCCGACCAGGGGCCGAGTTCGTCGTGATCCCAGGAATGCTCAACGGCGGGTGCAGCTACGGCGTCGGCATCCGCTACCCCGACGGAAACGAGAAGATCTGCCCGGTCATCGGCGTCTGGCAGTTCGATGCAAACGGAATCCCGATCTTCGATCAGGGGTTCGTCGGGACCGTCGTGCACGAGCTGTGTCATTCATACACCAACGCCCTCGTGGACAAGTACGCCGACCAGCTCGAGCCCGCCGGTAAGAAACTCTATCGCCGCTGCCAGGCGATCATGCAGCGGCAGGCCTACGGCAACTGGAAGACCCTGATGTACGAGTCGATGGTACGGGCGTGCGTGGTGCGGCACTTCCTGGCGCACGATGGCAAGGAAGCGGCCAAACAGGAAGTCAGAAGACAGCATGACAAGGGCTTCAAGTGGACCCGCAAACTGGCCAACGTGCTCGGCCAATACGAGCGCAATCGCGATGATTATTCAACACTCGACGCCTTCATGCCGCAGATCGTGGCCTTCTTCAACGACTACGCCGCTGCGATGAAGGAGGAAACCGCCGACGCGCCCCGCGTGTCATCGATCACACCCGCCAACGGCGCCACCGACGTCGATCCCAATCTGAAGGCCATCACAATCGTGTTCGACCGCCCCATGGTGGACAAGAACTGGTCGGTGGTCGGCGGCGGACCACACTTCCCGGAAGTCGCCGGCGACATCTCGTACGACAAGGCCTGCAAGGTCCTGACGATCCCCGTCCGCCTCAAGCCGGACTGGAGCTATGCATTTCTGCTGAACTCGGATCGGTTCCAGAGTTTCCGCAGCCGCGAGGGCATCCCGCTCGAGCCCGTCCACGTCACCTTCCAAACGCGGAAGCGGCCGTAGCACCCTACGCTTGGCCCCCGAACCTGTCCTTCGGCCCCCGTGCCAGCGCCCCGCTTGCATCCCACGTCCACCCGGGCCACAGATCTGCGGCCCGCTTCGCCCACCCCCCATCGATGCGCGCCTGGACCGCCTGCCACGACGACACGCCGCTCGTCGAATCGGGCTGTTCAACATTGCACGCCCCCACGCCGACGGCCGCCGTTACGGCCTGATCCAGGGACATTCCGTGCAGCAGGCCGGTAAGAAAGCCTGCAATCGTGCAATCGCCGCACCCCGTCGTGCCCACAACATCCGCCACGAAACAGGGTGTGTACAGCTCCCGCCCCACCCACGTATCGAACGCCTCGCCGACGAGTTCACGCAGTCCCGCCAATCGTTCCGGCGAGTCCGGCGTTCGGATGTACAGGCCCCGGTCACCAAGCTTCAGCCCAACGACACCTGCATCCATCGCCAGGAGCTCATCCGCGACGGCCGACAGCTCGGGCCCCGTGATCTCCGACCCGGGATCCCGGTCTGTCGCGCGTAGCGCGTACAACGTCTCGCCCAGGCTCGGCAGGAAGATGTCCACATCCGGGAGTACGCGCTGGAGGATTGATCGCCAGTCCACCTGCCCGGCCTCTCCCGACGGGTCGATGTGGCACATGTCCAGTGACGTCACGGGGCCGCGCTCCTTCACTTGCCGAAAGACCCCGGCCAGTTCGGCACCGCCGTCCGCGTACATGCGGCGCATCAACGGCGGATAGCCAAAGTGAAAGACGCGCGCGCCGACCAGTTCGTCATACGGAATGTCCGCCGCCCCAAAAACCGCGTTGGCACCCGCACAATGGAGGAAGCTGCGGTCGATCCCCGGGGGGCTGATCACGAGCGTGTACGAGCTCGCGACGCCCGGAGCGACGAGCATCCCTTCGGCCAGGGCCGGGTCGAGCCGGCGAAGAACGCCGAGGATCGCCTCTCCGAACAGGTCATCCCCGATCTTGCCCATCAGCCGCGTTCGCACGCCTAGACGATGCAGCGCTTGTCCCGTGTTTGAGACCGGCCCGCCGGTGGACAAGACCGCGGGCCCGATCTCGACGAGGACGCCCGGGACCACGAGATCCCCCGCGTCTTCGCCCCGTTCCCCGATCGTCGGGATGATGTCCAGACAAATGTGACCCGCGACGACGATGTCCGCCTGTGCGCTCCGCATGCGGCCTTCTCCGATCAACCCGTCACTCAACGACAGCCAGCGCCAACCACCGCCAGCCATGCATCATGCGCGGCCGGTGCCGCCGAGCTACTCTAGTCGCCGGCGACGCAGCGTCCAAGTCGGCGATGCCACCGATCGGTCTTAGTGCCCGCCACGCCGCTCCGCGAAGTACAACCCCGTATACACCTTCGGATCGACGAACGTGCCGGCCGCGCGTCGCTGCTCCAGCCAATCGTGCAGGCCCGTTAGCGGCACCTCGTGCACCTCGATGGCCTCGTGCCCCACGCCGCCGCCATCACCCACCTTCTTCACCTCCGTCGCCCGCACAAACGACACCATCTCGTTGCTCAGGCCGGCGGAGATCGGTCCCCCGGTCAGCAGCTCCATCTCCTTCGCCGCGTACCCGGTCTCCTCCAGAAGCTCGCGGCGGGCCGCCTGCGCGAGATCGCCACTTTCTTCACCCGGCTCATCGCCGACCAACCCCGCTGGCAACTCGATCGCGCGCCCGCCAAGCGGGATTCGATGCTGCTCGACCAGCAACACCCGCGCATCAGCGGTAACGGCGAGGATCGCAACCGCGCCGCTCGCATTCACCCGCTCGACGTACTCCCACCGGCCGTGCCGCAACACCCGGATAAACCGCCCCTCCCACAGAACCTGACGTTCCTGCCCTTCGTTCATTAGAAATCCCTCTTCAGCCATCACGCCGGCCGAATCCGAGTGTTCCTACCACTGAATGGCCACCGTCACAACGGCCGCTGCTGACGTTGCATCACCGTCTCGGCATGCACCATGGACACGCCGGCGGCACGTATCTCCTCGATGGAACGCTCGCAGTCACCGGCCTGGACCTCGACGCCGCGCACACCCTCCGGCACCAGACTCGTGCGAAAACCCAGCTTCGCCGCATCCAGGGCGGTGAACTTGACACAGTAATCTGTCGCCAGGCCCACGAGGTACACGTCCCGCACGCCCCGCTCCGTGAGTGCCTCACCCAGCCCGGTCGCCTGACGATGGCCGTTGTCGAAGAAGCCGCTGTAGCTGTCGACCCCGGGATCCATCCCCTTTCGAATGATGCCCGTCAGGCGAGATGTGTCCAGCGAGTCGATGAATGCGGCCCCCGGCGTGCCCTGGACACAGTGGTCCGGCCACAAGTGCTGTTCCAACCCGTTCAGGTCCACCACATCGCCCACCACACGCCCCGGGTGCTGGCTCGCAAACGAACCGTGGTTCGCGGGATGCCAATCCTGCGTCGCAAAGACAAGCTCGAACGACGTCATCAGCCGGTTCGCGACCGGAACCACTTCGTTCCCCGCCGGCACCGCCAACGCGCCGCTGGGCACGAAGTCGTTCTGGACATCCACGAGGATGAGTGCTTCCATCACAGCCTCCGCTGATCGCCCTCGTCACTGGTCGCCGATCCACGCTGCACAAGCCGGCGCGCCTCCAGAACCAGCTTCGTCTTCAGATCGTGCAGACCCTTCTCCAGCCCCACCGGATACTGGTGCGGGTTCTCGAAACGCTTGATCCCCGCGTGAAACCGTGAAAGCTGATCCCGCGCGCGGGCTTGGGCGGCGTGGACCGACGGCTTCTCATAAGCCAGCCGCCCACCACGGAAAACCGGCACCAGCAGATCCGTGTACGCCGCATCGGGCAGCAAGTGCTTGCGACGCGTCATGTCCGCCGGATCGATGATCGTACATCCATCCTCAATCCCGCGGTTCTCGTCGTAGATGGCGTCCGCCACGAACGCATCGTCCCCCGTGTAACGCCGCACCTGGAGTATCCCCGGCGTCGTGATCTTGATCGCCTGCTCCGACAACTTGATCTTGTACTGCCACGCCTCCCCCGGCCGCCGTATCAGCGCCAGCTTGTACACGCCGCCGATCGCCGGCTGGTCGTATGCCGTCGCGAGCCGCGTCCCCACACCCCACACGCCGATCGTCGCCCCTTGCTGCTTCAGACTCTCAATCAGGTGCTCATCGAGATCGTTGCTGCCCACGATGGCCACCTTCGGGAAACCGCCCTCTTCCAGGATCTTGCGGGCCTCGATGCTGAGATACGCCAAGTCGCCGGAATCCAACCGGATACCGGTCATCTCGTAGCCGCGCTCCCGCAACTTCCGACCCACCGCGGCCGCCCGGCGCACGCCCTCCAGCGTGTCAAACGTATCCACGAGGAACACGCAGTTGTTCGGCATCGCATCCGCGTACGCTTCCAGCGCCTCGGCTTCCGTGTCGAACGCCATCACCCAACTGTGGGCGTGCGTACCGCGAACCGGGATATCGAACAGCTTGCCCGCCAGCACGTTCGATGTCGCCGCGCATCCGCCCACGTACGCCGCTCGGCTCGCCGCGATGCCGCCGTCAATCCCCTGCGCGCGACGCAGGCCGAACTCCAGCACGGGCTCGCCCCGGGTTGCGTAGCAGATCCGGGCCGCCTTCGTGGCAATGAGCGTCTGAAAGTTGATCATGTTCAGCAGTGGCGTCTCGATAAGCTGACACCCGATGATCGGGCCCCGGACCCGCAGGAGCGGTTCGTGCGGAAACACGACCGTCCCTTCCTCCACCGCATCCACATCGCACGTGAACCGCAACGAGCGCAGGTACCCAAGGAACCCCTCGTCGAACATCCGCTCGCCGTCATCGCCCCGTAGCGTCGCCAGGTACGCGACATCCTCCTCATCAAAGCGAAACTGCTTCAGATAGTCGATCGCGTAGGCGAGCCCGGCTGCGATCGCGTAGCCGCCCCCGAACGGATTGTGGCGAAAGAAAAGGTGAAAGACCGCTTCGTGATCCGCGATGCCGGCTTTCCAGTAGCCGTAGGCCATCGTCACCTGGTAGAAGTCCGTCAACAGTGACAACGAGGGTCGGTACAAGTCGGCCAGCACACTCATGCCCACACCTCCGCCGCGCCCCTCCGTCTTTTACACCAAGCCGCCACCGTTTCAACCAGCTTGTCGAAAACCACCCCTCAGCCGCCGCGCGCGAGCGCACAACCTACAGGTGCCCCACCGACGAGCACGACGCGAACCCGCCTCGGGCTCAAACGCCGCACCATCCACGTGCACCAGGCACGCTTAGCGGAAGATGATGTACAAGCCGACGGTCGCAACGATGATCAGCGAGCCGAACAAGTACGACAACGGGTGGACGCGCGTGTCGATCTTCGACGTCGGGTACTCGATCGGCTTCGTCCGTGGCGCTACCACAGTGATAATCGCCATCACGATCGCCAGGATGATGAAAACGATCGCCATATGGTGCAGGTACGCTATCGCGCAGAAGCGGTAGACCAACTCGGCAAAGCCCTCGACAACCTGCGTGCCACCATCCGCGAGCGTCCGCACGACCTGCGACGAACCGTCCTCCAGCTTCTTGATGCTGTAGTCGTAGCCGTTCTCCATGATCCACTTCGGAATCCGGGAGCAGGCATAGAGAATCGGGCCGAGAATCAGGGCTGTTCGGCCGGCAGCGGTCGGGGCGCGCTTCAGCACCAGGCCGACAAGGAACGCCGCCACAATGCCGGGCGAGATGAAACCCCAGATTTCCTGGATGTAGTTGAAGACGCCTTCGAAGCTCCCCGGCAGCGGCGCGATCAGGCAGGCAAACAACGCGATCAGCGCCGTGGCCCAGCGCCCGATCTTGACCTGCTGGCGGGCGGTGGCGCTCTTGTTGACGTATTTGCTGTAGATGTCGATCGTGAAGATGGTGGAGGCGGAGTTGATACCCGAGTTAAACGTGCTCATCACCGCCCCGGCCAGCGCCGCCAGCATCACGCCACGCAGGAAAACGGGCATGATCTTGGCGATCATGAACGGGTAGGCGATTTCGCCGGCCTTGGCCACGTCGTTACCGGCCTTGAGCATGATCTCGTCGTTGAACATCTGGAAGGCCATGATGCCGGGCATGACGATGATGAACGGGATGATCAACTTGAAAACGCAGCAAAGGAAGATGCCCTTCTGGCCCTCCGCCAGGCTCTTGGCGCCCAGGGTACGCTGTGTGATGAACTGGTTGAGTCCCCAGTAGAAGAGGTTGGGTATCCACAGGCCACCGACGAACACCGCCAGCCAGGGCACGTCCGGATCGTTCCACGGCAATACGACGTGCAGCTTGCTAGCGTTCTGATCCGTGAAGGTACGCCATCCGTCGAGCATGCTGCCGCCCAGGATTCCGCCGTGCTCACCGATCGTTCCGCCGCCGACGAGTTTCAAGCCCATGAAGAGGACGATCGCCCCGCCCAGCAGCAGTGCCCCGCCCTGGATCAGGTCGGACCAGACAACCGCCTTGAGCCCGCCGTAAATCGTGTAAATGGCCGCCACGATGCCGATGAACCAGGCCCCAAACACGGTGGCCCAGAAGACGGCTTGATCGTGCTGCGCGGCGGTCAGGCTGTCCCACGGCTGACCGTGCACCCACTCGCCCAGCATCTGCGAGAAGCCAAACACGCCGTCGAGCCCGCGCGACCCACTGTACAGGACGGTCGCCAGGAGGGCGACCACGTACAGTACCATCAGGTAGGTCGCCATGATCGTGCGCGTCGTGCGGTCGTAGCGATATTCCAGGAACTCGGGCATCGTGTAGATGCCGACCTTCAGGAATTTCGGCAACAGCCACCACGCCACGATCACCAGCGTGATCGCCGACATCCACTCGTACGACGCGATCGCCAGTCCAACGCGGCCGAACGCCTGACCCGCCATCCCCACGAAGTGCTCGGTCGAGATGTTCGACGCGATTAGCGAAAACCCAATCAGCCCCCACGTCAGGCGACGTCCCGCCAGGAAGTAATCCTCCTGCGTCTCCTCCTTGCGCGAGACGTAGAGCGAGATTCCGACCACCGCCGCGATGAATGCGACGAAGGTGACAATATCGAATGGCGAAAGTACCACCGGACGACCTCCTGAGCCTGAGAATGGTGGCGTGCCCAACCGCGCATCACAGCACGCCGGCGCAATTCTCCACATTCTGAGCGATTTTCCAAGGCGCCGCGGGCCGGCGGCGTTATCGAGAGCTGCGCGCTCAACTCGGTCAGGGACTCCAGCCTCTTGGCTTATCGCCGAAACCACCGTTCCTGCGGACCGACGCGGCATTGTGCTTGACGGCCCGGCCCGTTTCCCCTATTCGACAGGTGTTCCTCGCTGGCCGATCGCCGGGGAAACGGGCCGGGCACGCAGTTCACCGCATGGAGCCAATCCCCAGCCGCTGCCAGTGACTTCTGCACATCTCTTCTGGCCAGAAAGGAGGCAAGACGTGCTTCGCAATCGCTACCCGAAACTGCTCGCGGCCCTGCTGGCCGCCACCGTGGCCATCCCGCTGCTGGTCGGCGGATGCCCCTTCACCCTGCCCACCGACGGCACGGCCGACGGTGACGGCACTGCAGATGGAGATGGCGCCGGCGCCACGGACAACGCGTGGATCCTGAACCCGCAGACCGGGAACTACTACCGGCTCACGACCGCCGGCGATTGGGTCGACGCCGAGTTGCAGGCTGTCGTCGCCCGCGGCCATCTCGTTACGGTCAACGACGAAGCTGAAAACACTTGGTTGGTCACAACGTTCGGCCCCCGTGACAGCGCCGCCGAGGGTTTCTGGATCGGCCTCGCGGACGAGAACGGGACGTGGCAGTGGACCGATAACACCGCCCCCGATTACACCAATTGGGCCGCGGGTGAGCCGGCCGGCGACGACAACCACTACGCCCTGCTGACGATCGGGGATTCAACGTGGCAGGCAATGCCCCTGGCCACCCAGCGCCGGGGCATCATCGAGCGCGAGGGCACCGACCCGCCGGACGAGGACGACCCCGATGACAGCGGAACGGCGCCCGCGGCGGGCAACGGAGCCCGGGCGTTCTTCCTGCAACACAATGGCCACAGCTCCGCCGACATCCCCAACCTGTACACCATGGACGCCACCAGCGAAGGCCACCGGTATCTGATTGTCCGCCCCGGCGAGACGTCCACCGTCCGCGTGCCCTACCGCGTCAGCTTCTATGGCCAGGGGCTCGAAACCGTCGACGGTGAGAAACTCGTCTTCTCCCCGGAGAAGTTCGTGCTCACCGGCGTCATCGAGTGGGAAGTCAGCCTCGACGACGATCAGCCCAACTGCCTCTCCATCAGCGGCACCAGCGGCGAAGCGCGCTCGATCCACTTCACGCTCGTCCTTGAGAGTGACATCAGCCTGCTCATCAACGAAGGCGACTGGACCACGTGGGGACTGGGCATCGGCGATTTCATTCCCAGCAACCGCACCGAGCTCCGCTGCCTGAATCCCGCCGAGTGGACCGACGAATGGACCTACACGGACGCCCTGCAAACCGTGGAGTACGACACCACGGTCACGCTGACCGAAGTCGAGTTTGAGCAGATCGACTGGTAGAAGACGTCAACGCCCGGCCGGCCGGGTCTTCGCCCCCAAGGCCCGGCCGGCTTGGCTGCTGACAAAGACGAACCGCGACAGCGCTGCGGGGGGCCTCAGGAGCCGCACAGGCTTGATGGCTGGGCGCATATTCAACCTCCCGGGCTCTGGCGAGATCGAATGTCCCGTGAGAGAATAAACATCGCTTGTCTCGAACCAAACTGCGAGTTGGGACGAATCATAGGATAGGCGAGGTTTACCACAGAGATACGGGAGCAGGGCGCCGACGACAATATGAGCCAAGCACCTCAAAACAAAGAGCTTGCGGCAAGAGAGGTCCATTTCGGTGACCCTCCTCTAATCGAGACGGCCACCAGTGTTCAGTTCAGTCCGCTCCCGAAGCTCAGCAGTGCAATGCTCGCCATGCTCTGGCACGACCATTTCCGCAACGAGTATCCGAACCTCAAGGAAGCCGATCCGATCGAGCCTCAGGTGGAGCATTTCGGCGCCGGGCCACCGCCGAGAGGGCAGATGATGTTCCGGTTCGGCCGTCCCCCGGCAGCCCGCCTGCAGATGGTGAGTGAGGATGGCCACTGGATGGTACAGGTCCAGAACGGTCGGCTCGTATTCAATTGGCGTAAGCTCAGTACGCACGACTACCCGCGCTGGAGCAAGACGCTGCCGCGCTTCCACGAAACCTACGACAAGCTCAAGGAATTCACTGCGGAGCGCAAGCTCGGCACGATCGAACCCGACCAGTGGGAGGTGACCTACGCCAATCACTTCGTCCGGGGTGAAGATTGGCAAACGCCCCATGACTGGCCAGTGCTCGTTCCCGGCGTGCTCGGCCACCCGACTCCCGCCGAAGGGCTGCGTCTGGAAAGCGCCGCGGGCACTGTGCATATGGAAATCGAACCGCGGCGAGGGCGGCTGCATGTCGAGTTGGAACACGCCATGCATCGTTCGGGCGATGCCAACGAGAGTCAGGAAATCCTCGTCCTGCAGCTGACCGCCCGTGGTCCGGTTGGCGCTGGCGACGACGAAAGCCTACTCGAGGGGTTGAGACTGGGGCGTTTGGCGATTGTTGATTCATTCGCGCGTTTCACGGGTGAGGCCGCACACGGACGATGGGGTAAACGCAATGTTGAATAGCACGCACACGCTCCGGTCGAGCGAGTCGATTTCGAGTTACGCTACCACGGGCACCGCCAGCGACGTGACTTTCCGCGCCGTCGAAGAAAAGGCGCAAGAACGGAAGCGTAGTCTGGCCGTCGTCGACAAGCTCTTGCAGTGGATGCGCGAAGCGAACGTGACCGACACTCCCACGCCGCTGGCGGCGAACATCGAGAGCGCCATCGACCTGGTCGTCGATTCTCGCGACAGAGTCTCTGTGCCCACGAGCGTCGCACTGACCGACGACGATGGCGTTGCGTTCGAATGGAACTTGGGCGATGAGATTATCTCGATCGAGATCCTGGCTAGCGGAATCGCGGAGAAGACCCGCTTTCGAGGCGGGCGGGTTATCGAGGAGGCCGTGTACGTCCGCAACCCTCAGACGCGCCGGCTGGAACTGCGAGGTGCTTCCGACGCATGACCACGGAGCGCCACCCCGCTCAACCGGACGTGCCCTCAATCGACCCGAAAGAAGAACTCTTGCGGCGGGTCCCTCCGACCTTCTATCCCGACCCAGAGCAGCCGCGCAAGCCACAGTGGCATGCGTTCAGGCCCAATCAGCACGATACAGATGGGGTTTCGGTCGGGCGCCGCCAACTGGTTGCCTCACTCGAAGCCTTCTCCTATACGCCGGACGGCTCGAAACGGCGAAACGTAGCGCAATTCCGCGCTGCCCACGTGCAAGAACTCGGTCTGACCGTTGAGCCGCGGCCGTTGCCCGATGATCGGTCGCACGCGGTCATCCCCGAGATGAACATCCGCGACTATGAATCTGGTGGCGAAAGGAAGCTAGCGATAAAGGAATGGGCGCTCAAGCTTGCTCACGAACACGCTCAGATGGTCCTGGTGCTTGACGAACCAGACAGCGGCGAGAGCATCTCACTCTGATTCCTATCGGCAACCGGCGCCGCTTCTCCCTGGCACATGCACAGCACCGGTCACCGCGATCCCGGATGGGGTTCGGTCGCTCGGTGTGAACCCCCCTCGTGCTCCTGCGTATGTACCCAAGGCCCGCATGAAACCGGCCGATGAGCTTGATGGGCAGCGGACCCAGGCCCCCTGTGGCAGAAGCGTGTGACGAGACAAGTGAAAACGGTCATTCATATCCATACGAACTACTCGCACGACGCCAATACGTCATGTGAGGCGCTCATCGAGACCGCCCGCGAGCAAAACGTCGACTGTCTGGCGATTACGGACCACAACGAGATCGACGGGGCGCTGGCGGCTCGGGATATCGGCGGCATCGACGTAATCGTCGGCGAGGAAATCACGTCCGCGGACGGGCATGTGATCGGACTGTTCCTCACCAGCCGCGTTCCTCCGGGCCTGCCGATCGAGGAAACGGCTGAGCGGATCCGTGCGCAGGGTGGGCTGGTCCTAGCTCCGCACCCGTTCTCGACCCTGTGCAGCCAAAGCCTCGGCCCGGCGGCACTGCGACGCTTGCTCCCGTGGCTGGACGCGGTCGAGGTCTGCAACGCACAAAACCCGCTGCCTTGGGAAGATGCTCGGGCGTCCCGGTTTGCCCGTCGTCACCGGATCACACCCTACGCCGGCAGCGACACGCACATCGCCGGCTACCTGGCGGGTGCGTACCAAACCACGCGGGCATTCGCGGGGGCGGCGGATTTCCAGGAGGCTTTGGGCGAAGCCGAGCTGCACCCGGGGCGTTTTGGTGTGGGGTACTTCGCGACGATGATCGGCCGGCACCTGTGGGACAAGGTGTTTCGCCAGCCCTTGCCGGGGTTCGGCGTAAACGTTCCCGGGCGCGACGCCGGCGGCAGCAGCCATGACCCTAAGGAACGGAACGCCAGGATGGAACAGGGTCTTGTCGATCGGGGCGGGGGAGCGTAACGTTTCGTCCTGATTGCACGGTCGCCGATTTGTGAGGCGCCGCGATGACCCCCCGTTGACGCACCGCCCCCGCGGCTTGTCGACAGATGCATTGATGGCTGTCGATGGCTGCGCGGGCCCGACTCACGTCACGGTCACGCGATGCGACTGCCACCCGCGTGGTGAACGAGGCGGCATGCTCGAACCACAGAAGCGGCCGAAGGTATCCCGATAACGAAAAACACTGGACAGAGGAATCGCTTTGATCCCCACTTTGCTGAAGGACTTGGTATGAACGCGGAGAACGACGATGGCGAAACGCGGCTGTCCGATGTGTACGGAGCGCTGACGTTCGACGGCGAAGCGATGCGGCATCACCTGCCGGAAGACGTCAACGAGCAACTTCGACAGACGATGGAGCGCGGCTTGCCGCCGGATCCGTCGATCGCCAACACGGTCGCCGCTGCCATGCGGGCATGGGCCATCGAGCACGGTGCCACGCACTACACGCATTGGTTCCAGCCGCTGACCGGCTCCACCGCCGAGAAGCACGACGCCTTCCTCAGTCCGAACGGCAACGGCGAAGCCATCGAGCGGTTCTCGGGTGAGCAGTTGACGCAGGGCGAGCCCGATGCCAGCTCGTTCCCATCGGGCGGCATCCGGGAGACGTTTGAGGCCCGCGGCTACACGGCCTGGGATGCGACGAGTCCAGCATTCATCTTCAAGACGCCGAACAGCGCGACGCTGTGTATTCCGACGGCTTTCGTGTCCTGGACGGGCGAGGCGCTCGACAAGAAAACGCCGCTGCTGCGGTCGATCCAGGCTATCAGCGAACAAGCACTGCGGATTCTGCGCGTGTTCGGCACCGACGCCGGCGTTTCACAGGTCATCACGACGCTCGGTTGCGAGCAGGAGTATTTCCTGGTCGACCGCGAGTTCTATGATCGGCGGGAGGATCTTCGTCTGTGCGGGCGTACCCTCGTGGGCGCGCCGGCGCCGAAGGGGCATCAACTCGATGATCACTATTTCGGGGCGATTCCGGAACGCGTGATGGCGTTCATGACGGAGGCTGAGCGGCGGCTGTACGAGCTCGGCGTTCCGGTCAAAACACGACACAACGAGGTGGCACCCCGCCAATACGAGTTAGCGCCCGTGTTCGAGAACGCGAACGTCGCCACCGACCACCAGATGCTCACGATGCAGATCCTGCGGACCGTGGCCGAGCATCACGGCTTCGTCTGCCTGCTCCACGAGAAGCCGTTCTCCGGGATCAACGGATCGGGCAAACACAACAACTGGTCGCTGTCGACCGATACCGGCGTGAACTTGCTGGATCCGCGTGACGACGCCCACACGAACATGCAGTTCCTGGTCTTCCTGATGGCTATGATTCGTGCGGCCGATCTGCACGCAGATCTTCTGCGCGCGTCGATTGCGGCCGCCGGAAATGACCATCGCCTCGGCGCGAACGAGGCGCCGCCGGCCATCATCTCGGTGTACCTCGGCGACATGCTGAGCGACATCCTCGACCAGTTGGAACGGGGTGAGCCGCGTTCGACCAAGCAGGCCGGACGGCTCAGCCTCGGGGCCCTCACTCTCCCGCAGATTCCGCGACACACCGGTGATCGCAATCGCACCAGCCCGTTTGCCTTCACCGGGAACAAGTTCGAGTTCCGCGCCGCCGGGTCCAGCGCCTCCATCGCCTGGCCTAACACAGTGCTCAACACAATCGCGGCCGAATCGCTGGATTACATGGCCACGCAGTTGGAGAAGAAGGCCGGGCGGAATCCAACGCCCGCCAAGCTCGAGAGCGTCGTGAAGGCCCTTCTGCAGAAAGTCGTCAAGGAGCATCGCCGCGTTGTCTTCGACGGCGACAACTACAGCGAGCAGTGGCATCAGGAAGCCGAGCGGCGCGGCCTCCCGAATCTCCGTACCGCGGCCGATGCCCTGCCGGCGCTGAAAACGAAGAAGGCGCAGGCGCTGTTCCAGCGGTACAAGGTGCTTGGCCGGCGTGAACTGGCTGCCCGCGTGGAGGTCATGCTCGAGAAGTACGCCACGATCGTCACGATTGAGGCCCGTACGCTCGTATCGATGCTCCGTCGCGAAATCCTCCCCGCTGCCCTGCGCGCCCAGGTTGAGCTGGCCGGTACGGTCGCCACGACAGAGGAAGCCGGCGTCGCGTGTGAGGACACCAAGCGGCAGCTCGATCAGCTCGTCAGACTCGTCGAGCAGCTGAACCAGGCCGTGCAGGCGGTCGAGCACGCCGAGGCAAACATGCCCGCCGACAACGAGAAGTGTGCCCGGTACGTGCGCGACAAGCTTCTTCCCGCGATGAACGAGGCCCGTACCGTGGTGGATACGCTGGAACAGACTGTCCCGGCCGACCTCTGGCCGTTGCCTCGTTACTCGGAGATGCTGTTCACGAGGTAGAGGCCGGTCACGAAGCCTCCTGCTCAAGCGTGTCCCCGCTCCCGAACGGAACAACCACCAGTTTGTCCGCCCGGCCCACAGCGAGCCGGGGGCGGTGCGGGCGCGCGTCCCTCTCCGAGGCGACCAGCCCGGATGATGCGCAGAGGATCGATGGGGCCGGGGGTGAAAAATGCTCGCCGGCCGCATATAGTGGTCACGACTGGCGCAGGACCGTCCCGGGATGGTGCCGCGGCCAGCGTGGTGCAGGTGGCAGGAGAACACTGATGGGATCCAACCTGGATGATGAACTCGGACTGCGGCTGCAAGAAGAGCACAAGGCACTCGTGCAGCTCAGTCAGGTGCTCAAGGAGCACATCGCCGCCATGCCCAGTGTCAATCTCGAACAATGGCTCGAGGGGCTGCGAACTGCGTTTGACCGGCTGTACGCTCATATTGAGCGCTGTTTCGCGATGAAGGCGAAGGACGGGTATCTCGAGACGATCCTGGAGGAACGCCCGACGCTCGCCACCCAGGTCGAGTCCATCAAGAGCGAACACGGGCAATTGCTTCGGATGGGTGAGGGCATTCGCAACGAGCTCGCGGCCGCCCGCCTGGGGGATCACCTCCTGGTGGCCGACGCGTGTGCGCGCGTGCAGCGTTTCATGGCCATTGTCGCCCAACACGAGCAGCGGGAGAACATGATCGTCATGTTCGCCTTTAACCAAGACCTCGGCAGCCACTGACGCCCCCACAGCGATCCTGGCGAGGGTTTTGCTCCTCGAGACCGTAGATGCCCACGCCGGCGACGGCCTGCCAGTTTGACAGACGCGTGCCAGAAGGCGGCCGATTTCGGCGGCCGGGGCCCCGACGCATCGTCCGTGCCGCTGCCACACCAGAACGTAACGTGTTTATGAACAATTCGTTACAACTCGATTGTGGACACGGGCCCGGCGCAGTTCGGCGCGGCACGAGGTTTGCATCCGCCTTCCACATCGACCACCGGCGTCCCGTTTGACGCTGCGTGTGGTGCAGTCAGAATCCGAGCCTCTTACAAGCGTACGCGTAAGCCATCGAGAAGGAGGACCTATGAGCAAGGTCTCGATCCGTCCGCTGGGGGAAAAAGTGCTGGTCCAGCGCCTCGAAGCGGAAGAGAAGACGGTCGGCGGCATTGTGTTGCCGGACTCGGCCAAGGAGAAGCCCAAACGCGGCACGATCATCAGCGTCGGTGATGGCCGGTTGCTGGACACGGGTGAGCGGCAGCCCTTGCAGGTCAGGAACGGCGACCAAGTGCTCTTCAGCAGTTACGCGGGCACAGAGGTCAAAGTCCAAGGCGAGGAAATGATCATCATGGATGAGAGTGATATCCTCGCGGTGCTCGGGTAGAGAGGAGCCGGACGCGGATGCCTGCCTGGGTGGAACGGGAACGCACTGACGGTGGTGCCGTTTGCCTGCGTCGCGTCGCTCCCTGGCTCCTACCAAGGCATGACCGGCGCGCCGCACGCGACTGCCAGTTTGACAGCGATTCTATCTGGCCGACGGTTCCGTGCTCGGTGGTCGCTCCTGTAACGTTCTACTAGAACGATAGTTGCGCGTCTCACGGT